>FLNY01003889.1_pt1 | contig 35034 bp, 32 predicted proteins | sample 1140381 | NCBI WGS metagenome assembly FLNY01 (sample SAMEA3878172, study PRJEB12797) | bioreactor metagenome | biome: Moose rumen | place: Sweden | collected 2011-10 | reverse complement strand
GTTGGCGGAAGCTATCAGGGGAAGACAGAATTTGCCAGAGGCAAATTTGGCAATATTAGTTATTTCAATCAATTTCATCTTTTTGTAAAAAAGAGATTATCCGAGGGGAAATCTCAATCTGAAATATTGACTGAAATCAGACAAATTATATCCGTTGGAGAATGGGTGATAATTGCAGATGAGGTGGGAAATGGTATTGTCCCAATCGATGAGTCTGACAGGAGATGGCGTGAGGTATCGGGCGCAATTTTGATTGAAATTGCAGCTGAGGCTGATGAGGTATACAGAGTTGCTTGTGGAATTGGGCAGAGGATCAAATAATGAATAAAACAATTTATCTTATCCGACATGGTCAAACACTCGGTAATATTGAAAAAAGATACATTGGGATTACCGATGAGCCTTTGACGGAAAGCGCCAAATTTGAATTAAGACAGCTACTGTACCCTAGGGTTGATATGGTTTTTTGTAGTCCTATGAAAAGAGCGATTGATACTGCACGAATTATTTATCCTAAACAAACCCCTATAGTCATAAATGATATTCGAGAAACTGATTTTGGAGAATTTGAGGGGAAAAATTACCAGGATTTGGAGGATGATCCTAAATACGAGGAGTGGCTTGAGACGGCGGGGCACGGGGCATTTCCCGGAGGCGAATCTCCGGTCGTTGTTACAATAAGGGCTATGAGTGGGTTCAATCGGATTTTGGCATTATCATCTGAGGATAGTAATATTGCCATTGTCACCCATGGTGGAATCATTATGTCTATTTTGCAGGAATTATTTGGTGGGGATTATTACAATTATCATGTAGAAAATGGAAAGGGGTATTCTTTTGAGATATCATCTGATGGCGTTTGTAGCGGGCTTTGTAATAGATTGTATGATAGGTGACCCTCAGGGATGGCCACATCCTATTCGTTTGATAGGATTTCTTATAAATAAATTAACCGATTATTATCTTAGACGAGCAGATTTAATTTCAGGTAATTGTGATATAACAGATACAAAAAGAAAATTTGGGGTAAGACTGGTGGTTATAGTTGTGAGCTTATCAGTTGTTATTACCGGTATTATCCTAATTTTTTCATACACTGTTAATTCATTTTTTGGTTTTATAATTGAAACTGTGATGACCTATCAGTTGCTTGCAGCCAAATCCTTATATACTGAGAGCATGAAGGTTTATGAGGCGCTAGAAAATTCTAATCTGCAGAATGCAAGAAAAGCAGTATCAATGATAGTTGGTAGAGATACTGCAAATCTTGATAAATCGGCAATTGCAAGGGCTGCAGTTGAGACTGTGGCGGAGAATACTTCAGATGGAGTTATTGCGCCAATGATTTATCTTGCTATAGGCGGCCCGATGCTTGGCATTGCGTACAAGGCGATAAACACGATGGATTCAATGGTTGGATACAAAAATGATAGATTTATCGATTTTGGCAGAGCGGCTGCCAGGCTAGACGATATCGTAAATTATATTCCTGCAAGAGTCAGTGCTTTTTTTGCAATTGTTTCCAGTTTTATTCTTGGAAGGGAATATGATGGAGCGGAGGCGCTTAGAATATTTAACAGAGACAGGCATAATCATTCCAGCCCTAATTCTGCACAGACAGAGAGTGTTTTTGCAGGAGCGCTCAGACTGCGATTGGCGGGCCCGTCCAGTTATTTTGGCAAAACAGTACCCAAGCCATATATAGGAGACGATATCCGCCCCATAAGAAATCGCGACATAATTCTGGCAAATAGACTAATGTATTGTACTTCGGTTATTTGTGAGTTGATGTGTGTTATTATGATGATTTTGTTGATGTAATTGATAGAGAGTATTGCAGGAGATATCTTTGATTGCCTGCAGGAGTCAGATTATATTTATTAGGAGAAACAGATATGCACGGTGGTGACATATACAGAAATAATGTTAAATACGATTTCTCTGTGAATCTAAATCCTCTTGGAATGCCATCTGAGGTAAGATGGGTTTTGACAGAGGCTGCTCTTCATGCCAATAAATACCCGGATATTATCCATGAGCAATTGAAACAACAGACATCGGATATTTTTTCTTGTAGCAAGGACATAATTGTTTATGGAAATGGGGCGTCAGAATTATTGATGGCAATTTGTCATGCCTATATGCCCAAAAAAGCGTTGATGATTGCACCTAGTTTTTCGGGATATAAAAGTGCTATAAAAGGTGCGGCGCCAAAGTGTAGAATAATCTATCATTATCTTTCCGACGAAAATGATTTTGTTGTATATCATTCAATTATAGAAAAATTAATTGTTGAGAAACCGCAGATTTTCTTTTTAACAAATCCAAATAATCCAAATGGAATGCTTCTTGATAAGCAATTGTTGGATGAGATTATAGATACATGCGATAGGATTGGTACCTTGGCTGTTGTGGATGAGTGTTTTCTGCCTCTTACCGGCAAGGAAAAGGAATATTCGTTGGCGTACGATGTGACGCGGTATAAATCGCTGATTGTACTTAGAGCTTTTACCAAGACATTTGCTATGCCGGGTGTGCGTTTGGGATATATGCTTTGTAGCAAAAGAAATATTGCGCAGACAGTTGAATCTCACCTGCCGGAATGGAATCTTTCAATATTTGCACAGATGGCGGGCGCAGAATGTCTCAAACATTTGGATAGCATTGATGAGGCAGTACGCTTGATTGAGACGGAGAGAGGGTACCTTATGGAGGGCATGAGGCGCCTTGGAATAGTGGTTTTTCATTCCGATGCCAATTACATATTATTTAGGTGCGAGAGAAATGATTTGGTGGAGGCATTGCTAGAATATGGTATTTTGATTAGGGACTGTTCTGACTATGATGGTCTTGAGGAGGGCTACTATCGAATTGCAATCCGTCAGCATAATGAAAACAGTGGTCTTTTATCGGCATTGGAGGATTTAATTTAGGTCTTGAATATATTTTCGCATAGTGTTTAATACGAGCTTCTTGTTGCCGCTCCACAGGGGTGCAACAAGGAGCTTTTTTGGTCCATCACCGGTAAGACGATGTATCACAGTTGTAGGTGGTAACAGTTGTAAGCAGGTTCCTACAACGCTACAATATTCATCTAATTCGAAAATTTTAAAAGGCTCATTTTTGTAGTATTCATTAAGTTTTGTCCCCTTTAGTACATGAAGAAGTTGCAATTTTATTCCAAACAATGTAGGGGAAAGGTTTGCCAGATATTTTATTGTTTCATACATATCATCAGTTGTTTCTTGCGGTAGCCCTAAAATGACGTGCACTACGACTTTTAGCCCGGCATCGGTGAGACGTTTATATGCATCATTGAAAACGCTGAGAGGGTATCCACGATTAATGAATTTTGCAGTAGCCTCATTAATTGTCTGAAGTCCTAATTCAACCCAGACTTCTTTTTGCTTATTTAGTTTTGCTAAATGGAAAATCATGTCATCTGACAGACAATCAGGTCTTGTTCCAATTGATATTCCAACTATTTCCGGATATTCTATGACTTGAGAAAATAGGGACTTAAGATATTCCTGGTCACCATAAGTGTTGGTATAGGATTGGAAATAGGCTATATATCGTCTCTCGTCAGTAGGTATTTTGGAGGATATTTTATTATCCACAAGAGATTTTGCTATTTTAATTTGAGTATCTATATCAGAATTTGGGGCGGCAAAATCGCCTGAGCCGCCCTCTGAACAAAAAATGCAACCTCCTGTACTTATTGTGCCGTCTCTATTAGGACAGGTGCAGCCGGTTGTTAGAGAAAGTTTATAGACCTTTGTATTATATTTTTCTTTTAGATAATCAGATAAACTAATGTAATTCATGATTTGATTTATTAAAGAGTGCTTCCGCCTAGGCTTGAGTCTGTACTTACGTATGACTCAATTGGCTCAATCATATCTTCTTCGAAATCTTCGATTGAGGCATATCCATAAAATTTGAAGTAGTCATCCAATTCTTCAGAGTCATACTGGAAGATATTTGATGAAATTACACTTTCATCGCTATCAAAAATAACATAGCCGTCATCGTGAGCAATAACATCTGTATATGCTACATATTGATAGAAGGTATAGGACTCATTGTCTCCGGATGAGTTTTCACAATTGGCTGTAATTTCGTATATTAAATATATAATATTGCCCTCCTCGAAATAGCGGTTAGAACCATCGGCGTATTGTACGTATATACCCTTGTATTCAGCACTTGTAAGTGATGTGTCGTATTCCCAATAGTATTCGAACTCATCGATAAATTCTTCGGCTGCTTCCTGTAATTCGGCCAGGGAATCATCAGAAAAATCATTTGTATATTGTGCATAGCGACCAACAGAATCAACAGTATATGTTTTTTCGGTTTCGGATGGAATCATTCCGAAATTTTCTGCGCAATAGGTTGTGAAGTCATCGGCATCGTAATTATAGCCATCGTAATCAAATGTAATTGTAATCTCATCACCTACAGAAATGGATGAGGTCTTGGATGCTGTAAAAGCACATTTGCTGTATATATCCGCATCACTATTAATGGTTATTGCTATTTCTGCATCGCCGTTTAATCCATGATATGCAACGGTTATGTCATCAAATGGTGAGAACACCTCTACATCCTCAAGCCCCTCTACGGTGTATGTTACATCTTCAAAAAGAATCTTAACGCCAAACTCCTTTTTGATTGATTCTGTATCGATGTCCCAAGTGAGATTGACCTCATCACCATTTGAAAGATTTGTTTCATTGTCAAAAGAGTAGGATATCTCATCATTCAGCTTGCGCTTTGCGTAATCAGCCTTTTCTGTTTTGGAAGATTTCGTACTCATGTTGGACTTGTCATATATTTCTTTCCAGGCTTCATCATCAATTGTAAATGTGAGGGTACCGACAGTGTCATATCCTGTAAATTCTACTGAAATGTAATCGTTAAGATTAACTACACGGGTAGACCTATAATAGAGAAAACCTCCAATGCCTGCAATGGCAAGAATTAAGATGATTACAAGCACAATAATGAGAGGCTTCTTCTTTTTCTTGATAGGTGCAGGACTGTCAGCATTGTTGGAATTGAATCCGTATTGCTGAGGCGGTGTCTGTTGTACTGTTTGATCAGAATTGAAAGCTGCCTGTGAATTTGGATTTTGATTATTATCTGATTGGTTTCGGTATTCCTGCTGTGTGTTTGGAATATCTGAGTAAACAGGACCTGTGTATTGTTTTTTGCTGGATTGCTCTAGAGACGGAGCAACATAATTACTATTTTCATTTTTAGGTAAATTACTAATAGTAGGCTCGACAGAAGGTGTAGGATTATCATTTGAATTAGGAGCAACAGTAGAATCAGCTACTGTAACAGGCGTGCCGCAGCCAGGACAGAACTTTACTCCGTCTGGGAGTGATTTTCCACAATTTTTACAAAACATATCATTCTCTCCATATCTAATGTTTAAATGTTTCATTTAATGAAAAATCTAAGAAATTTTCATTAAACTCTAGATTCTTGTTTTTCATCAGAAAAACAGGAATCGTAAATACCAAGAAAATAGATTTATCTATTTTCTTGTCCTGCGAAGCAGGATTCTTGCGGGAAATTTCATATTTCTCCCGCAAGAAGTCATATAATTATCCTATATAAGAAAGATAAAATCAAGTGATTAAACTAGATAACAAAAAACTCCTATCGTATTAGATAGGAGTAGTAGATCGTTTCTCATGAAGTATTCTGAGGACACCAATAATACTTGTGACCATGGAGAAGCAATCGAAAACAAATGTGACCCAATTTCTTAGATTAAAATCGTAGGTTCCGTAGCAGAGGATACTGCCGATGCACCCTAATTTGATAATCAAGTCATCCTTGGAACTGATTGATATGGTTATCAGTGTGGCAGCTGCAAACGGTAGCCAGTCAACCCAGGTATTGGAGGTTGTTATAAATGTGAATATGCCCTGAAATATAATAAAGAAAATCTTTAGTGGTGTGTTAAGATTCCATTTTAGGCAAATCAGATTTCGCAAAAGGCTCACAAGATTGCTTACAACAGCTGCTATACCGCCTAGGCATGTATATGAAATTGCAAATAAAATAAATTGGATATTTTGAGCCCAAAGAATGGTACGCTTTCTTTTGAAATAGCCAATTGCTACCATGAGTACGCATGCAAATATGGCAAATATCTGACCGATTAAACGTAGTGACATACTAATTCCTTCCTTGTCGTTGAATGTAGGATTTTCATAGGAAAAATTTCCCACAAACGGGGAATATTATTTTCTCAGAAAGATAATATTATAATAAAGTTTATATATTAGCAAGATAGAATAATGCAGATTGCAAGATTAATTTATCCCTTTAAATTAGTAAAGAGAGTGTGTATAATTACAACAGTATTTTGGAATAGTGGAGGTTGTATATGGGCAAGATTTTTAAGTTTGAAAAGGATGTAGATACTGACCAGATAATTGCATCTCAGTATTTATTATTTCCAACTATAGATGAGATGAAAGCGCATACTTTTGAGTCGTTAAATTCAGAGTTTGCTTCATCGGTTAGACCGGGAGATTTTGTTGTTGCAGATGAGAATTTTGGCTGTGGCAGTTCAAGAGAGCAGGCTCCGAGTGTACTAAAGGCGCTTGGTGTCAAGGCTGTAATTGCCAAATCTTTTGCAAGAATTTTTTATAGAAATTCAATTAATATTGGTATGCCGGTTATAGTGAGCAAGGAATTGCATGATGCGGTAAATGATGGCGATGAAATGGAACTGGATCTAAAAAATGGAGTTATAACAGCGAATGGAAAAGAGTATGCATGTACCAGACTTCCTGATAAAATGCAGCAAATTTTAGATCAAGGTGGTCTGATTGCCTCGCTGAACAACTAGTATTATTGCTTTAAGGAGATTAATAACATGGGAATGACAATGGCAGAAAAAATCATTGCCGCAGCTGCCGGTGTTGAAAAGACAAAGGCAGGGGATATTGAAACAGTGACTTTGGATAGATTGATGAGCAATGATGGTACGACTCATCTGACTATAGATATGTATAATAATTTGAAAAATCCACATATTGCTGATGTAGATAAGCTCGTTTGGATTGTGGATCATAATATTCCGGCCGACAGTCCAAAAACTGCAGCATCTCAGAAAAAGATGAGAGATTTCGCACGGGAAAATGGCATAAAGTTTTACGAGGGAGAGGGTGTTTGTCATCAGGTTATGATGGAAAATCACGTTAGACCCGGCGAGTTGATATTCGGTGCAGATTCTCATACGTGCGCTTACGGCGCGCTTGGAGCTTTTGGAACCGGAGTTGGTTGTACGGATTATTTGTACGCTATGGTGACAGGCACGTCTTGGCTTTTGGTTCCTGAGACAATTAGATTTAATTTGACAGGTCGATTATCTGTCGGAGTATATGCTAGAGATTTGATTTTGACTATCATCGGCAGAATCTCTGCAAATGGTGCAAATTATAAAGCTATGGAATTTGCGGGAGAAGGATTACATAATCTGGCTATGGCTGATCGAATATCTATTTGCAATCTTTGCGTAGAGGCCGGAGCAAAGACAGCGCTTATGGAAGTGGATGATGTTGCAATGGAGTATTTGCATGCTCACGGGCGTGAGCCAAAGGCTCTATTTAAATCTGATGAGGATGCTCATTTTTCGCGGGTAATCGATATTGACCTGTCTGAAATTCAACCAATTGTAGCAAAACCACATTTTGTAGACAATGTTGTTCCAGCAAGAGAATGCGCAGGAATTAAAATAAATGAGGCGTTTCTGGGCTCATGCAATAATGGCAGGCTTGAGGATTTGCGCGTAGGCGCTTCTATTATAAAGGGAAAGCATGTTGCCGAAGGTGTCAGATTTTTGGTCGTACCTGCAAGCAGGGCAGTTTATAAGGATGCCTTAAAAGAGGGATTACTGGATATTTTCATGGAAGCGGGCGCAATGATAATGAACCCCAATTGTTCGGTTTGTTGGGGTGCTTGTCAGGGTGTTATTGGCGAAGGCGAGACACTGATTTCTACCGGAACACGTAATTTCAAGGGAAGAGCGGGACACAAGGATTCCTTTGTTTATTTGGCATCGGCAGCTACGGTTACAGCGTCAGCAATTGCAGGATGTATTGCTATAGCGGAGGATATTTAGTATGAGTGAGAGTTTTACAGCGAAAATATGGGTTCTTGGGGATGATATTGACACAGATATAATTTTGCCTACAGAATACTTGGCATTTAAGACTGTTGACGATATGAAACCATATGCATTTTCCCCACTTAGACCTGAGCTTGCTGCGTTAATTCAGCCTGGAGATATGATTGTTGCAGGTAAAAATTTTGGATGCGGAAGTTCCAGAGAACAGGCGCCGGAGGTGGTCAAGGCGCTTGGAGTATCATGCATTGTAGCGCAAAGCTACGCTAGGATTTTCTTTAGAAATGCAATTAATAATGGACTTTTATTAATCGAAAATCAAGATTTATACAATGATGTAAAAGAAGGTGACATTGCAACGGTTACACCGGGAGAGGCTATAGTAGTCAATGGCAAATCATACGAGATAGCATCTCTTCCGGACAATTTGCTTGAGATACTTGATGCAGGCGGGTTGGTAAAAGCGATGCGCAAACGTAATGGATTAGACTAATAATGTAATTGGAGTAAATATGGGACAGACATTAATTGAAAAGATAATAAGTCGTAAGGTGGGGCATGAGGTTAAGCCTGGAGATATAGTAACCGTAGATGTAGACTGGTGCATGATTGACGATATAATGGTGCCATTTGCTGTACAGAAGTTTGAGGAAATGGGGTTTACCAAGGTATGGAATCCGGATAGAGTGGTTTTGATTTATGATCATTTTCTTCCTGCCACTCAGGTTGATGATTCCAGACATTTTAGGGTTGGAGATGAATTTGCAGCAAAATATGGTCTTACTCATGTACATAGGACAGATGGAATATGCCATCAGCTTATGACTGAGGCGGGGTATGTCAAGCCGGGAGATATAGCATTCGGTACGGATAGCCATACAGTAACATATGGGTGTGTCGGCGCATTTTCAACAGGAATAGGTTATACAGAGATGGCGGGGATACTTGGCACAGGTCAGTTATGGATGAAGGTACCTGAGACAATTCGTGTAGAGATTGACGGCACGTTGCCGGGAAATGTTACATCAAAGGATATAATTCTTAGAATAATAGGAGATTTGACGGCTTCAGGCGCAACATATCAATCGCTTGAATTTGTTGGAAGTACGGTGGATTCGATGAGCGTTGCAAGCCGTATGACAATGTCAAATATGGCGGTTGAGGCCGGAGCAAAGTGCGGATTATTTGTACCTGATGACAAGACTTGTGATTACTGTAGAATAGAATATTCTGATGAAATCAAATCCCTTAAGCCAGATGATGATGCAGTTTATACTAGGGTTTTGCGGTATAGAGCGGAAGATATGGTGCCTGTTGTTGCCTGTCCGTCATTGGTAGACAATATCAGACCGGTATCGGAATTGACTGGCACAAAAGTTGACCAGGTATTTTTAGGATCATGTACAAACGGAAGACTCGAGGACTTGCATACAGCTGCCACAATATTAAAGGGAAAACACGTTGCTCCATATTTAAAAATGATAGTGACGCCTGTCAGCCGCAAGGTATACAGGGAGGCACTTGCTGACGGCACATTTGAAATCCTTTCTGATGCTGGCGCAATAATTACAACTCCCGGATGTGGTCTTTGCTGTGGGCGAGGTGGTGGAATTCTTTCAGACGGTGAGGTCGTCGTTGCCACCAATAATCGCAATTTCCTTGGACGTATGGGCACCAGCAAGGTTCAGATATACCTGGCCAGTCCTGCAACTGCAGCGGCAACTGCCATAGCCGGAGAAATTGTTGAAGCGTAGGTTTTTGCATATATTCTCCCGCGAGAAGTCATAGATTATCGTAGGGATTTATTATTCCTGCATAAATGCCTTGATTTTTGATTCATCGAGATTTTCTCCAATAACAATAAATACTTCCTGGCCGACCGGAATGGTATTGATTTCTGTTTCATTTGGCGTTGCGTTTACTTGATACCATATATCATTTTCTTTGAAGAAACCTTTAATACGGAATATATTTCCATATGTAGTGTTATTAAATAAAACTTTAATTTTGTCATTTATAGCAGAGACAGTCATTGGTAACTCGAGAAAATAGACGGTTTTATAGCCACCGTCATCAGTGCCAAGCTTTTTTATGTATGAACGAGTAGAAAAGCTGCAATTTAAAATTCTTTTTATATCATCTTGGTCGAACTCTTCCCAATTTTTGGCCAAAACGAGAGATTCAATGTCAATTGAAAGGCCGGCCTTTTCTGAGGCAGAAAGCAAGTGCTTTTTTGTTCCTAAAATATGAGCATCGTCGGTAAGCTGGGTACGGCTTAAAAGAATTATGCCGGCATTGGCAATTTGGGACGCCAAAAAGAAATCTGACTCAGCAGAAAGATTGTCTTCTAATCGTGCATCTACAATTGTGATTACATTTCCGATTTCGTACCAGTGATCAAGCGGCTCATCTCTGATTGCATCAAAGAATTCGTCGACATCAAAAATACCGGAGGGTTCAATTATGACTCTGTCATAGCCGCTCATTGCCATTGAAATGAGCTTTGTTTTAAATCGCCTCCTGTGGCAATCTGCATCACAGCCTCCTGCAACCATTTCCAGTTCACAATTATCACCGCGGAGTTCATTTAATATAAGCATATCAACATTTACTGCACCATAATCATTTTCGAGAATTCCAATCTTTAATCCCTGGTCCATAAAATATTTGGCATATATTTTTAAAAATGTTGTTTTCCCGCTTCCTAGAAATCCTGTAATCAAGTCTACTTTTATCATTCGTTTATTGTTGATTCAGTATTTGAATGCTGAATTTTCCTTTCATAAAGTTAATTTGTTATTTCGAAATGATTATAACATACAAGAAGTCCTAAAAAATATTTCACAGAATTTTTAGGAAGTTATAGTCTGATGCTTATATAATTACGGTATAGGTCTTTCTTGATGATTTCGATAAATCCGGTGTTTCAATCCGATAAAAATTGTGCTAGTATTGAGACCAATTGATTTGTAAAGGAGTAGTTTTATGGGTATTGTTGTGCTTGGAGCAGTATTTATTGATATCAAGGGACGTGCTACAGGAGGTTATATTCCTGCAGGCCGCAATGTGGGTACTGTTGAAGAGGTACACGGAGGTGTTAGTCGTAATGTCGTAGAGGACATAGCTAATGTCGAGCTTCGTCCTACATTTGTCGGGCTTGTAGACGATAGCGGTATTGGCACAGGCGTATTAGAGAAATTACAGAATCATAAGGTGGAGACCAAATATGTACGTCGTACACCTGATGGAATGGGCAAGTGGCTTGCCGTGTTTGATAGTTCCGGAGACGTAGTTGCGTCTATTTCTAAACGTCCTGATTTGTCTGAGATAAATAATATTCTCGATGAGCAGGGTGATGAGATTTTTAAGGACGCTGACAGTATAGCTCTCGAGATTGATATGGAAAAGGATACTATCAAGCGTGTATTTAAATATGCAGAAAAGTATAATTTAAAGGTTTTTGCAGCTGTGTCAAATATGAGTATTGCTGTCGAACGCAGGGATTTCCTTAAGAGCGTTGAGTGCTTTGTGTGCAATCAACAGGAGGCAGGAATATTATTTATGGATGATTATTCTGACAAGACGCCGGAGGAAATGGAAGAGATTCTTCTTAAAAAGGTGCAGGCAGCCCAAATCAAGAAAATGATTGTTACAATGGGCGGAAGCGGAGCTGTTTATGCAGATTTAGAGGGGCATTCAGGATTTGCTCCTGCAAGAAAGGTAGATGTAAAGGATACCACCGGAGCAGGAGATTCGTTCTTTGCAGGAGTCACTATCGGATTGACGTATGGAAAGTCTATGGAGGAGGCTTGCGAGATTGGATCCACATTGGCGGCGTCTGTTATAGTTACATCTGATAATGTCTGCCCGAGATTTCTACCCAGTGAGTTTGGAATTGAATGTAAATAAAACTAAGGGGTAGAATTTGTTAATTTTTTGCATTATAATTTTATTAAGTATGTAATATAGATTTTTGGAAATTAGGAGGAATTGCCATGTCTGCATTTTTATCTAGTTTTGCAAGTTATCTGATTGAAATGATCATACTGGTCGCTTTGGGTATAATGGGTGGCTTTATTGGTGTTAAGCTTCGCCAGTCCAGTGACAGGAAGAAGGAATTAGAGGCTGAGTCTTCGGAGGTTCCTTCTCAAGAATAATTTTTGGAGGACTATTGTTTTGAATACCGGTGTTAATGATTTACGACGCGCCTACTTGGAATTCTTTGAGAGCAAGGGTCATCTTTGCCTCAATAGTTTTTCTCTTGTGCCGCAGAATGATAACAGTTTGTTGCTTATCAATGCAGGTATGGCTCCACTCAAGCCATATTTTACAGGACAGGAGATTCCACCAAGGAGACGCGTCACCACCTGTCAGAAGTGTGTTCGTACAGGTGATATTGACAATGTAGGTAAGACGGCTCGCCATCTTACTTTTTTTGAGATGTTAGGTAACTTCTCATTCGGTGATTACTTCAAGCATGAGGCAATTGCTTGGTCTTGGGAGTTTCTTACAGAGGTTCTTAAGCTTGATCCTGATCGTTTATACCCTTCAATCTACGGAGAGGATGAGGAAGCATTTGATATTTGGACCAAGGAGATAGGTGTTGACGCATCCCGTATTACCAGATTCTATCGTGATCCTGAGACAGGAGAGTGTGATAATTTTTGGGAGCATGGCGCAGGCCCTTGTGGTCCATGCTCTGAGATTTATTATGATAGAGGTCCTAAATATGGATGTGGCAAGCCTGATTGCAAGGTTGGTTGTGAGTGCGACCGCTATATGGAGGTGTGGAACAATGTATTCACACAGTTCAATGGCGATGGTCATGGCGGCTATGAGGAGCTTGAGCAGAAGAATATCGATACAGGAATGGGCCTTGAGAGATTGGCTGTTGTTATGCAGGATGTTGATTCTGTATTTGATATCGATACCATGAAGGCTATTCGTGACAAGATTTGTGAGATGTCAGGAAAGAAGTATCAGGTTGATGCTCTTGATGATGTTTCCATTCGTCTCATTACAGATCATATTCGTTCGTCTACATTCCTTGTTTCAGATGGTGTTACACCATCGAATGAGGGTAGAGGATATGTTCTTCGCAGACTTATCAGACGTGCTGCCAGACATGGTCGTACACTTGGTATTGATGGGCTTTTCATGGCAAAGCTTTCAGAGACTGTTATCAATGAGTGCAAGGATGGCTATCCTGAATTAGAAGAGAAAAAGGAATACATCTTTAAGACGCTCACAGCTGAGGAGGAGCAGTTTAACAAGACTATCGACAAGGGACTTGAGATTCTCGCCGGTATGGAGGAGAAGCTTGTAGCTGCAGGCCTCAAGGAATTATCCGGCGAGGATACATTCAGACTTTATGATACATATGGATTCCCTGTGGATTTGACAGCTGAGATTCTCGAGGAAAAGGGATTTTCTTATGATGCAGCCGGTTTTGAGGCTTGCATGGAAGAGCAGAGAAGAAAAGCTCGTGCAGCTCGTAAAGAGACTAATTACATGGGCGCAGATGCATCGGTTTATGATGATATTGATATAAATGTCACCTCAGAGTTCGTTGGCTATGACAAGACTACATCTGAGTCTACGGTTACAGTTCTTACATCTGAGACTGAAATTATTGATACACTTGCTGAGGGCATGGTGGGTACGATTATTGTTCCACAGACTCCTTTCTATGCTACTATGGGTGGTCAGATTGGTGATACCGGCATTATCAGTACACCCAATGGTGAGTTCGAGGTAAAGGATACTATCAAGCTCAAGGGTAGTAAAATAGGTCACGTTGGTGAGATGAAGTCGGGCATGATTAAGACCGGTGATACAGTTACTCTTTCAGTTGATGCTGCAAGACGTGCTCGCATATGTCAGAATCATTCTGCAACTCATCTTTTGCAGAAGGCACTTCGTGAGGTTCTTGGAACACATGTAGAGCAAAAGGGATCATATCAGGATGCTGATAGAACACGTTTTGATTTCTCCCATTTTTCTGCAATGACGGATGATGAGATAGCTAGAGTAGAGGCTCTTGTGAATGCCAAGATATCTGAGGGATTGGATGTCACTACAGCTATAATGTCTCTTGATGAAGCGAAGAAGAGCGGAGCGATGGCTTTATTTGGCGAGAAATATGGCGATGAGGTTCGCGTAGTAAGGATGGGTGATTTCTCTACAGAGCTTTGCGGTGGTACACACGTATCCAATACATCCAAGATTTCTGCGTTCAAGATATTGTCTGAGAGTGGTGTTGCAGCCGGCACACGTCGTATTGAGGCTATTACAGGTCAGGCAGTATTTGAGTATTATGCTGATATTGAGGCTAAGTTAAATGCTGCAGCTGCAGCGCTTAAGTGTCAGCCGACAGATATAGAGGAGAAGATTGCTCATCTTCAGAAGCAGCTCAAGGAAGCTAATTCTGAGCTTGAATCCATGAAAGCTAAGGCGGCTCAAGCAGCTGTTGGCGATGTAATGGATTCTGTAGTGGATGTTAATGGTGTCAAACTTCTTGCTACATCTGTTGCAGGTGTTGATATGAATGGTCTTCGTGATCTCGGTGATGATCTCAAGAACAAGCTTGGTGAGGGCGTTATTGTACTTGCGTCAGATAATGACGGCAAGGTAAATCTTGTTGTTATGGCTACAGATGGCGCGCAGGCTAGGGGTGCCCATGCCGGCAATCTTGTAAAGGCTATTGCACCAAAGGTTGGCGGAGGCGGCGGTGGTCGTCCTAATATGGCTCAGGCCGGTGGCAAAAATCCTGCAGGTATCGCAGATGCTCTTTCTGAGGCTGGCGTGGTCCTTAAAGATATGATTAAATAGTTAAAAAGCTTCGATTCGTACGATGAATCGAAGCTTTTTTTAAAATATAACACTACTATTCACAGCAAAATAGTAGCAACGCAAATGCATTGCTGAGTTGCTATTGAAGACGGCAGTACGATTTAATATAATATTTTTGCTTACAATATATTTAGGGAGATGTGTGGCTATGAAAAATAAGTTTGAATTGAACAAAATATGCTTGTACTGGCTTGCTATATGCATAGGTACGCTTTGTACTATTATTTTTTTGTTTGGACATATTGATTATATTGCTGTAGCCATTGATGTCATCGCCTGTACTTTATTCTGTGCCAAAACTATTCGTGATAAGAGCTACATATCTGAAACTTTCGTGGTTAGTGTCAACCATACTCCTGTATATGACTATTTGAGGTGTTTAGCTGTATTTTTAGTTATATTGCTTCATGTGGTCAGATTTGAATTGTCTCTTATAACTGATGATATATATGGAAATGTACTCTACAAGAATATTTTTGCCATATCGGTTTTTTCCTTGATGGGAAATATGCTTTTTGTTATGCTATCCGGAGCTTTGCTTTTGCATTATAGAGATGAATCTGTAGTTGATTATGTCATAAAACGATTTTCCAAGGTTTTTGTTCCATTGTTTTTATATTTCTTTCTTTACTATTATTTTTATGTTTATGAGGGAACAATCGAGCGAGATACCGTAGGAGGGCTATTTAGGAGATTTTTTACAGGTGATATCAATAGTGTAGAAGCACCTCATTTTTGGCTGATTTATGTGATTATCTTTTTATACGTAGTTTTTTATTTTTTGCGAAGCATGTTAAAGGATATCTCATATCATGATTTATCGCTGTTTGTTGTGGCGACAGTTGTTTTTTCAGCTTTAATTATATTTGTCCCTTATAGTATTTCTGATATTTTGAGTTGGAGATTCTTGGGATGGATTCTTGCCTCTATAGTTGGATTTTGGGTATCAAAGGATGAGACAAGAAAATATGATTTTATATTGATTATTGCCGGAATAATATCGATAGCGATAATGTTATTTTCGTATTATTATTTGGAGGAGGCAGCATTTTATACATATCTTGATAATTTATCACCTTTTAGATATGTCGTCGGCATAGGTATATTTGCGCTGTTTTTACATTTTAAGGATTTCCTGAAAGCTAGCTATTTGATTAGGCTTATAAGTAAATATAGCTATGGAATAATGCTTATTCATTATTTGGTGATTTATATAATTTATCGCAGGGATTTGCGCATCGTATCTTGTGTAATGTATCACGGACTTGGGACAGTAGTGGTATTTTTGCAGGTTTTGGCTTTTTCTCTTATATTGGCGTTTTTGATTGACAATACTTATGTTTCTTTATTGCAGTCAATTATTTCCTTGATGAATTCTATTCCAAAGCGTAAAGAAAATGGTTGACAAATACCTGTTTTATGCTAAAATGCATATTAGTGCTTTTAGAATTAATTAAAGCAAATCCCCAAATGGAGGGAGGTTAGGATTAGACTATGTCATTTGTTACAGTTAAAGAAAACGAGTCATTAGACAGCGCTCTTCGTAGATTCAAGAGAAACTGTGCTAAGGCTGGTATCCAGCAGGAGATTCGTAAACGTGAGCACTATGAGAAGCCTTCAGTAAAGCGCAAGAAGAAGTCTGAGGCTGCTAGAAAGCGTAAGTACTAATTACGTTTAAATTATTGAAATTATGGCCTGTATCATGCGTGGTACAGGCTCATTTTCTGTTTACATAGTTTTTATTAGCGGACACATAGTCTTGGTTAGCATGAAGAGTTTGGGTGTCCGCAAAATATATGGAGGTTATATGGCTCGTTCAGTTGAAGACGAAATAAAAAGACGACGCACTTTTGCGATTATTTCCCATCCTGATGCAGGAAAGACTACACTTACTGAGAAATTTCTGCTTTACGGAGGTCAGATTAATCTGGCCGGTTCGGTAAAGGGCAAGGCTACTGCACGTCATGCGGTATCTGATTGGATGGAAATAGAAAAGGAGAGAGGTATTTCAGTTACATCCTCTGTTCTGCAATTTGAATATGATGGATATTGTATTAATATTCTCGATACACCCGGACATCAAGACTTCTCGGAGGATACATATCGTACACTCATGGCTGCGGATAGTGCAGTTATGGTTATTGATGCATCCAAAGGTGTTGAGGCGCAGACCAGAAAGCTCTTCAAGGTTTGTGTCATGCGACATATCCCAATATTTACCTTTATAAACAAAATGGACAGGGATGCCAATGATACTTTTGAGCTTTTAGATGACATAGAAAATGAACTTGGAATTGCAACTGTACCTGTTAATTGGCCTATTGGTTCTGGAAAGGGATTTAAGGGAGTATACGATAGAAATGAGAAGACAGTCCGTATGTTCTCTGATACCCAAAAGGGTACAAAACAAGGAGAGGAACGCATTATTTCTATTGATGATCCGGCGTTGATAGAGGAAATAGGACAGGATAAGTATAATCAGCTCATGGAGGAGTTGGAGTTGATTGACGGCGCCGGAGCCGAGTTTGACCAGGATATGGTTACTGCCGGTGAGCTTAGCCCGGTTTTCTTTGGTTCGGCGTTGACTAATTTCGGCGTTGAGACATTTTTGGAGCATTTTCTTCAAATGACATATAGTCCTCTTCCAAGAAATAGTGATGCAGGCGAAATTAGCCCATTTTCTGAGGATTTTTCTGCGTTTGTATTCAAGATCCAGGCTAATATGAACAAGGCGCATAGAGACAGAGTTGCTTTTTTGCGTATTTGTTCCGGTTCTTTCGATGCAACAAAGGAATATTTGCACGTACAGGGCGGGAGAAAGGCTAAGCTTTCAGCACCTCAACAGATGATGGCTGATGAGCGCAAAATCGTTGACAAGGCCTATGCAGGAGATATTATAGGTGTTTTTGATCCGGGATTATATAGTATCGGAGACACATTTACCTCGGCTAAAAAGCCTTTTAAATTTGAGGGAATACCTACGTTTGCACCGGAGCATTTTGCCAGAGTAAGACAGATTGATACTATGAAGCGCAAGCAGTTTATGAAGGGCATTACTCAGATTGCGCAGGAAGGTGCCATACAGATTTTTCAAGAGTTTAATACAGGTATGGAGGAAATTATTGTCGGAGTAGTAGGTGTCCTGCAATTTGATGTTCTCAAGTACAGGCTCAATAATGAATACAATGTAGAGATTGCTTTAGAGAATCTTCCTTACGAGCATATTCGCTGGATAGAGGGTGATTACGATATTAATAAGATTTCCGGCACATCAGACATGAAAAAGATCAAAGACCTAAAAGACAGACCGTTATTACTCTTTGTGAATTCATGGTCTGTAGGTATGGTTCTCGATCGCAATGAGGGGCTTGTTTTATCGGAGTTTGGTACAAATTAGCAAGATTTTTCTTGACGAGTCTTTGCAGTATATGTATAGTATAGGACAGTGGTTGTTTCGCCACTGTCTTTTTATTTTTGTTCTATTTTTTATTCCCATTTTTTGTTGACATTTGTTTTTAGTTACACTATTATTATTTTATAAGAACGAACAATTGTTCCGAACGGAGGTTTTAATAATGGCAAATGAAGAAAAGTTGAAAGCGCTTGATGCTGCGATATCACAGATTGAAAAGCAGTACGGTAAAGGTTCTGTTATGAAGCTGGGCGAGGGGGCCAATATACAGGTTGAGACAGTGCCTACAGGCTCAATTAGCCTTGATATAGCCCTTGGTCAGGGTGGTTTCCCTAAGGGACGTATTATTGAGATATACGGTCCAGAATCATCAGGAAAGACCACGCTTGCATTACATGCTGTGGCAGAGGTTCAAAAGGCCGGCGGCATAGCTGGATTTATTGATGCAGAGCATGCGCTTGATCCTACATACGCAAAGGCTATTGGTGTAGATATAGATGATCTATATATTTCGCAGCCGGATAATGGAGAGCAGGCTCTTGAGATTACCGAGACAATGGTTCGGTCAGGTGCCATGGATATCATTGTAGTGGATTCGGTTGCAGCCCTTGTACCTAAGGCCGAGATTGACGGAGATATGGGAGATTCTCATGTTGGATTGCATGCCCGTCTTATGTCTCAGGCCATGAGAAAGCTTACAGGTATAGTTTCAAAGACCAATTGTGTTGTTATATTTATCAATCAGCTCCGTGAAAAGGTTGGAGTTATGTTTGGCAATCCTGAGACTACTACAGGTGGACGTGCACTCAAGTTCTACGCATCAGTACGTATTGATGTTCGTCGCATTGAATCACTCAAGCAAAATGGTGAGGTTATCGGTAATAGAACAAGAGCCAAAATCGTCAAGAATAAGGTAGCACCTCCATTTAGAGAGGCTGAGTTTGACATAATGTTTGGCGAGGGCATTTCACGTGAGGGTGATATCCTTGATGTTGCGACCAATCTTGATATTATCCAGAAGTCCGGTGCTTGGTACGCATATTTAGGCGAGAAGATTGGTCAAGGCCGTGAGAATGCCAAGACCTACCTGAAGCAGAATCCTGATGTTTGCCAGGAGATTTCTGATGCTATTCGCGCCCATTACAGCCAAAGCGAGGAGAATGAGATAGGTCTTGTCGGTGGCGAAAAGGAAGACATTCCAGCAGAGGTTATAGAATAAATGGAAATCATTTCTCTTGTTAAAATGGATAAGGGAAGGGCAAGAATCTGTCTCGACAACGGGGCAGATTTTGTTCTATATAAGAAAGAATATTTGGCATATGGAATAGTCGAGGGTGGCTCTTTGACAGAGACCCAATATAATGAGATTTTTAACGATATTCTTGTGCCACGCTGCAAAAAGAGGGCAATGCACTTATTAGAAAAACAAGATAGGTCTGAACGTAATCTTCGTGACAAGCTTAGAGACGGCGGATACCCGAGTGCAGCTATTGATGCTGCGATTGCTTATCTTGAATCTTTCGGATATATCGATGATTCAAGAGTGGCTGCTTCTTATATCCGGTTTTATCAGGATACCAGGAGTAGACTGCGTATCAAGCAGGACCTATTAAAAAAGGGTATAAAAGAAGAAATTATTCTAAACTGCCTTGACGAGGAGTATGAAGCAGATGAGACTATTCTCATTGAGAATATCCTTTCTAAAAGGCATTATGATAAGGATGAAGCCACCTATGAGGAAAAAGCCAAAACCTATCGTTTTTTGGCTTCCAAAGGTTTCTCATCGGATGCGATAAACAAGGCTTTGTCTTGACACTTTCTTTAGATACAGTTAAACTAATTGTGTTAGATTTTGTTTTAAATCCAAAATAGAAAATTAAATAAGGAGGTGGCTCCTGTGCCAATGATTATCGTGACTATCGTTGCGGTTGTCGTTGCAGTACTGATTACACTGGCTGTCTCAGACCAGATTCGCAAGAACCAGGCCAAGGCCAAGATAGGTTCAGCCGAGGACAAGGCGCGTGAGATTATTGATGAGGCAGTTAAGAACGCGGAGGCCAAGAAGAGAGAGGCGATGCTTGAGGCAAAGGAAGATGCTATCAGGCAGAAGAACGATCTCGACAAGGAAATCCGTGATCGCAGGGCCGAGATTCAGCGTAGTGAACACAGAATTTCTCAGAAGGAAGAGAATCTTGAGAAAAAGATTGAAGCCTGTGAGAAGCGTGAGGCTGAATTTAATCGTCAGGAACAGCAGCTCAACAAGCAGCGTGAAGAAGTAGCGAAGCTTAATCAGCAAAGAGTACAGGAACTTGAAAGAATCTCAGGACTTACCTCCGAACAAGCAAAAGAACAACTTTTAAAATCTGTAGAAGAAGACGTCAAATTAGACGCAGCAAAGCTTATCAAGGAAACTATTGCACAGGCTAAGGATGAGGCCGATAAAAAGGCTCGTGATATAGTTGTTAGTGCTATTCAGAAATGTTCTGCCGATCATGTTGCAGAGACTACTATTTCTGTTGTACAGCTTCCTAATGATGAAATGAAAGGTCGTATCATTGGTAGAGAGGGACGTAATATTCGTACTCTTGAAACTATGACTGGCGTTGAGCTTATTATCGATGATACTCCGGAGGCGGTTATTTTATCTGCCTTTGATCCGGTTAGAAGAGAGGTCGCACGTATAGCGTTAGAAAAGCTTATTGTAGATGGTCGTATTCATCCAGCCAGAATAGAGGAGACTGTTGAGAAGGCCAAAAAAGAGGTTGAGCAGCAGATACGTGAAGAAGGAGATGCGGCTGCCCTTGAGGTAGGCGTTCAGGGTATACATCCTGAGCTTCTCAGACTACTTGGCAAGATGAAGTTTAGAACCAGCTATGGACAGAATGTTTTAAAGCATTCTATAGAGGTTGCTCAGCTTTCAGGACTTTTAGCTGCAGAGCTTGGTCTTGATGTTAGAGTTGCAAAGCGTGCCGGTTTGCTTCATGATATCGGTAAAGCGGTTGATAGAGAGCAGGAGGGTACTCATGTTCAGTTGGGTGCAGACCTGTGTCGTAAGTATAAAGAGTCACAGACAGTTATTAATGCTGTCGAGGCACATCACGGTGATGTTGAGCCAGAGACTCTTATCGCATGCATAGTTCAGGCTGCTGATACAATTAGCGCAGCCAGACCTGGTGCTAGACGTGAGGCGTTAGAGACATATTCAAACAGATTAAAAGAACTGGAAGAAATTTCAAACGGATTTAAGGGTGTTGAGAAATCTTTTGCTATTCAAGCAGGTAGAGAGATTCGAGTCATGGTAGTTCCTGAACAGGTTAGTGATGCCGATATGGTCATCATGGCTAGGGATATTTCAAAGCAGATTGAATCACAATTGGAGTATCCTGGACAGATTAAGGTAAATGTAATTCGAGAGTCTCGAGTTACTGATTACGCAAAGTAAATTTAGGCGGCTGGTTTTCCAGCCGCTTTTTATTACATCTAAAGGAAATATTTTGTTGGAATGTTAATATATTAGGAGATTAATTATGAAAAGAGTAGAACGTATTAAAAGAGAATTAATTCATAGTGGCCCTATTCTTGATATATATGAGGATACTGTGAAATTGCCTAACGGAAAGGAGGAAAAGTGGGATTTCGTTAGTCATAGAATGGGCGCTGCATGTGTACTTGCAGTTCGACCGGATGGTAAAATCATTATGGTTCGCCAGTATCGTAATGCTCTAGATAGATTCACGCTAGAGGTTCCTGCGGGAAAAAGAGATTCTGTAGATGAGGATACGAGTATTTGTGCAGCTCGAGAGCTGGAGGAGGAGACTGGATATCGCGCAGGTAAATTAGAAAAATTGCTATCGCTAAAATCTACAGTGGCGTTTTGTGATGAATTCATCGATGTATATCTTGCGACTAATTTGCAAGAGACGGGACAGCAACATTTGGATGAGGCAGAGGACATTGATATAGAATATTATGATTTAAATGAACTCATGGATATGTGCTATTCAGGAAAGCTACAAGATGCAAAAACAGTAGCATCAATCATGGCCTATGCTGCAAAAATTGCGCGGGGATACTTGAATTAGAATTTTTGTTATAGTACTATCTTTTAAGACAATGGTGTCAGAATAGAGTCCCTCTCAGGGGATTCTATTTTGGCACCATTTTTTCATTATCTTGATTTGCTTGCCCATTTTAAGAAATGAAAATGGCGCTACCGAATTGCTTGCCCAATTTGGTAACGCCAGTTTTAATTTTGTTTGAATAAAACTAATTTCTTTCTGCGATTGTGTATAGGAGATGCCTTGTGTCTTCCCATCCAAGGCATGGGTCGGTGATTGATTGTCCGTAAGTCTGATGGTCTGAAATTGGCTGATTTCCTTCTACCAGATAGCTTTCAATCATTACACCTTTGACGAGATTTCTGATTTCGTCTGAGTGCTTTCTATTGTGCATCACTTCTTTTACAATTCTTATTTGTTCCTTGAATTGCTTGTTAGAATTTGAATGATTTGCATCGATTATGCATGCCGGATTCACCAAATCCATTTCCTCGTACATGTTGTGTAGACGAATTAAATCCTCGTAGTGGTAATTCTGTGTGCAGTTACCATGCTTTGAAACGGCGCCTCTTAAGATTGTATGAGCAAGAGGATTGCCACTGGTTTTCACCTCATATCCGGAGAATGTGAAGTGATGTGGATGTTGTGCAGCATAAACCGAATTAAGCATTACACTGAAATCTCCTGATGTTGGATTCTTCATTCCTGATGCTACATCAAAACCTGACACTGTCAGTCGATGGTGTTGATCCTCAACTGAGCGTGCGCCGATTGCAACGTATGAAAGCAAATCATCTACATAGCCCCAGTTTTCCGGATAAAGCATTTCATCAGCCGGTGTAAGATTGGATTCAGTCATTGCTCGGATGTGCATTTTTCTCATGGCTATAAGTCCTGCAACCATATCGGGCGCCTCATTTGGATCCGGCTGAGAGGCGATTCCCTTGTATCCGCTTCCGGTTGTTCTTGGTTTGTTGGTATATATTCTAGGTACCACAAGGACCTTGTCTTTGATGTCTTCAGCTACACGTGCAAGTTTGCTGATATATTCGCACACCGCATCCTCATTATCTGCTGAGCATGGTCCGATAATACACAAAAATCTATCATCGAATCCTGTGATTATATCGGAGATTTCTTTGTCTCGAGACTTTTTGATTTCCTGTACATTCTTTGGAACAGGAAGTTGTTCCTTAATCTCCTCGGGTGTAGGCATTTGTTTTAGGTAAGTGAAACTCATATATTTATCCTCTTTTCTTTAATTGAAATATCTATCTTTTTCTAACTGAATAGGCATTTCCATATCAGTCCATATTTTAAATGCGGCTGCACCTTGGAATAGTAGCATATATTTTCCATTCATTATCTTACATCCAATTGAACTTGCGTCCTGCAATAGTTTGGTATATTCCGGATGGTAAATTACATCGGTTACAATTAAATCCTTGTAAAGAAATTCCTTTGGTACAAGTGAAGTGTCGTCTTCGCCCATTCCTACATTGGTTGCATTAATAAGAATATCACTTTCCTGCAGACAAAACTCTAAAGTGGTCATATCAGTAATGTCAAATACAAAAACAGCGCATCCTGTAGCTTTGGTAATTTTATCTGCAAAATCTACAATCCTTGTATAGCTTGCATTTTTACGCTTGAATATGTTTATTTTGCTGACCCCGTCGATGGCAGCCTGGGTAATTATAGAGGTAGCGGCACCTCCGGCGCCAAGAATGGTGATTGTTCGTTCCCTGTATTCTATTCCTGAGTCGGTCATTGCTTGCATAAAACCAATGCCATCTGTTGTGTGCCCGATCAATTTTCCGTCTTCGAATACGCAGGTATTGACCGATTGAGAAAGCCTGGCTGCCTCGGAAATTTCATCAAGAAAAGGAATTATGGCCTTTTTTAACGGCATAGTAAGATTAAAACCTCGACAATTAAAAAGCTTTAATGCATTTACAGCATCGGCAATATTGTCTTCAGAAATCTGAAATGCCATGTAGGAATAATCAAGCCCCAGTGTCTCGAATGCCAAATTGTGCATGGCAGGTGAAATGCTGTGCTTTACGGGATTACCTAATAGGCATATTAATTTTGTTGTTCCGGTTGGATTCATAACATGCATCTCCTTGAGTGATGATTCAAGCATTCTTGAATAAACTTTATTTATTCTATTTTATTAGTTCACTTTAGTCAACTAAACTATTGCGTCAAACATAGGCTTGAATTATACTTTTAGTGGTGTTTTTGCTTAACTGGAGCAAAACTTTATATTTTAATCTGGAGAGAATAATGTCAAAGAAAATTATTATTAAAGGACATAGGCTGTCGGATGAAACGGCTACTATATGTATCCCTATAATGTCCTCAAAATATGAAGATATACTTTCAGAGGTATCGGAATCAATAGAAGCCGGTGCACAGATGATTGAGCTTCGCTGCGATATGTTTGATTGCATAAAAGAAAGAACAGTCTTGCTCAAACTGTTATCAGATATAGCAGGGATAGCAAAAAATACTATTTTGTTATTTACAATTAGGACAGATGTTGAGGGAGGCAATATTGCTATTTCTGATGAAGAGTATTCTGATATATTAATTAGAGTTGCTGATAGTGGATGTGTTGATTTGATTGATGTTGAGGCGACTCATATTTGTGATACAACAGGATTAATATGTAGGCTTCATCAAAAAAATGTTGTGGTTGTAGCGTCTCATCATAATTTTAATGAGACTTACGAAAATGACAGAATGCTTGATATTTATGCTAGGCTTGATGCGAGTGGTGCAGATATTCTTAAGCTTGCTATGATGCCGCAATCCAGGGAGGATGTCCTTAGGTTGATGATGTGTACAGAGGAGGCCGGTAGATTATATGAAAGCAAGCTTTTTATTTCCATTGCCATGGGCAGGATTGGGCAGGTATCCAGAGTGGCATCAGGACTGTGCGGTTCTGCTGTCACGTTTGCTTCATTGCAACGCAATTCTGCGCCGGGACAGTTGAGCTTTGATGATACTAGAATGGTGCTTCAAATGTTAAATCAATATGAATAGGTGTGCTTTATAAATATGGATAATATATACTTAATAGGTTTTATGGGGACAGGTAAATCTACAGTCGCAAAATGTCTGCAGAAATTTTTGCCTTTTACAGTCCTTGAAATGGATGATGCTATAGAGCGAATAGAGGCAATGTCTATACCCGAGATTTTCGAAAAAAAGGGAGAAGATGGTTTTAGAGATGCTGAATCACAGCTTTTAAAACTGATTTCCAAAGAAAAAAATCAAATAATTTCCTGTGGTGGAGGCGTAGTTTTAAGACAAGAGAATATAGATGTTATGAAATCCACCGGTTCGGTTGTTAGATTGATAGCTTCTCCGGAAATTATTTACGAAAGAGTATGTAAAAGTCAGAATCGTCCTCTGGCTACTGGCAAGTCTTTAGATGAAATAAAATCATTAATTAATTCAAGAGAAGAAAGCTACGTTAAAGCGGCAGAATTTGTTGTAGATGCAGGGAATATGTCGCCTGATGAGGTTACATCTGAGATAATTAGACAGCTTGCATTGGCTGGTCGGCTCAATTGACTTATGCAGTATGGTTTGTTAGAATTACTACATTGTGACTTCTTGCGGAAAATATGAAATTTCTAAAAGAATTCATTAATTAAATTGTAGGCGTAGCGTAGCTGGATAACGCATCGGACTCCGACTCCGAAGACCGCCGGTTCGAATCCGGCCGTCTACATGGATTATTGAATAGTGTTTTTGATAATCTAAATCCTTTTGAATACTTGGAGGAATCATGAAATCTGAAGATATTAAGAAAACTTTTAAGAATATATTCGATAAATGCGTAGATGTTGTATTGGAGCACAAGAGATATTTTCTTGGCGGTGTTGTTTTCGTTGCTATGATGATTGTGTTGTTTGGATTTGTGGCAAATAATAATAGCGCCGATAGCTCTACAAGTGGCGTCTATCAGGCATACAAGACTAATAATAATGAGGAGTTGTCGACGCTCATTACGACATACTACACAGCATACGCTGATGGTGATACAGATACTCTTCAGACTATAGCAACTCCAATTAGTGATCAGGAGATCAGCTACATACAGTTTTACAGTGATTATATTGAGAGCTTCAATGATATTGAAATCTACACAAAGCCTGGGCTGACTGATGGCTCATATCTTGTATCTACGATTGTTAATCTAAAGTATGTTGATATTGATACGGAGGCTCCTGGTATGGAGTTCTTTTACGTTGAGACAGACGAAGATGGAGCCATGTACATCAATAATTTATATTGCAATTTCAATCAGAAGAATAATATTTACGAGATGGATTCTGATGTTGCAGATTTAATTGCATTATTTGTTCGACAGGGCGATGTTCTTGCAAAGGAAGCAGAGGTTCAGGCCGCTTATGATGAGGCTGTAGAGTCAGATGAAGCTCTTTCTACATTTATTTCTGAGACCCTTAAGTCTGCCGTTGTTCAATGGAATCTTGATTATCAGGAGCAGGTTGAGGCTGCAGAGGCTGCAGCTGCTGAGGCTGAGGCGCAGGCGGCACAGGAGGCTGAGGAGGCAGCGGCTGCTGAGGCTGAGGCGGAGGAAGAGGCCAATTCATACACCGGTACAACAAATGCAAAGGCTAATGTCAGAGCAGAGGCCAGTGCAGATAGTGACAAGCTTGGCTCATTGGAGAGTGGCGTTTCAATTACAATCTATGGAGAAGAAGGTGATTTCTACAAGTTTGATTACAATGGCACGAAGGCATATATTACTCAGTCAGCCGTTACTTTGGACAGTGATTCAGATGATTCTTCCGATAATACGGATACTGAGGAAGAGACTACCACAACAGAGTCTCTAGAGGCAGGCACAGTAGTTACACTTACTTCTACTGTCAATATTCGTTCAGGTATGGATTCATCTTCATCTAAGGTTGCTGTTGCTTATGAGGGTGAGACAGTTGAGGTTGTCATGAGTTATGCCGAAGGATGGACAAAGGTTAAATACGGCAAGAAGGAAGGCTATGTTAGAACCGACCTTTTAACTGATTAATAGATGATGGGGGTTCTACTCTTAATATAGAATACTCATCATATAATGAATGCAATTTAAGTGGCACCTTTCACAGGTGTCATTTAGTTTATAAGGAGACAATGGAATCAGATTATGCAAGGTGAATTAATTAGATTAAATAAATATTTGTCTGATGCCGGAATATGCTCCCGTCGAGCGGCAGATGCTGCGATTGATGCAGGAGAGGTCATTGTTAATGGCATGCCTGCTATTATGGGAATGAAAATATCACCTGATGATGAGGTTGTATACAAGGGCATGGCAGTCAATAACAAGGATAAGCATAGGATATTAATTGCTTATAATAAGCCTGCTGGAATTGTCTGTACAGCAGAAAAACGTGAAAGAAATAATATAATTGATCACATAAATTATCCTGAGCGCATCTATCCTATAGGAAGATTGGACAAGGATTCTACGGGTCTTATTCTTCTGACGAATCAGGGAGATTTGGTTAATAAAATTATGCGCGCCGTCAATGGTCATGAGAAGGAATATATTGTCACCGTAGACAAGGAAATCACTGCTGATTTTATTAATAAGATGTCATCGGGAGTCTATTTGGATGAGCTTGATACCACGACCAGACGGTGTCAGGTTGTTAAGCTCTCTAAGAATAAATTTAAAATTATTCTTACACAGGGGCTTAACAGACAAATCAGACGAATGTGTAAGGCTTTAGGATATAGAGTCAGGTCACTACAGCGTGTTAGAATCATGAATATAAAATTAGGCAATTTAAAGGAAGATACATATAGGGATGTATCCGAAGCTGAATTATCTGAATTAAATAAATTATTAGTCGGGTCCAAAAACTAAATTTACCTGATTAAATGTATTATTTGAGGTGTAAGATGGAGTTTAATGAATATAAAAAATTGGTTGATGAAATCGATTATCATATGGACAGGTATTACAATCAAAATGAGCCAGAGATAAGCGATTTCGATTACGATCAACTCATGATAAAGCTTAAGGATGCTGAGAAAGAACATCCTGAGTGGGTAACGGCTGATTCACCATCTCAAAAGATTGGCGGCGTGGCTATGAGAGAGGCGGGAGTCAAGGTTACTCATGATGTACCAATGCTTTCAATAGAGGATGTTTTTACCAAAGAAGAAGTTGTCGCATGGATAGACAAGGTAAAGTCGGTTCATGCAGATGCACTGTTTTCCGTAGAGGCCAAAATTGATGGCCTCAGTATGACATTGAGGTACGAGAAGGATTCGCATGGCAAGCTAAAGCTTACATTGGCTGAGACTCGTGGTGATGGTCTTATAGGTGAGGATGTAACCGCAAATGCACTTGTAATCAATGATGTAAAGCAGTATTTGGATTTGCCTTATGTTAATTTGCAGCTTCGCGGTGAGGTTTATATGTCTCACGAGGATTTTGACAGATATAATATGAGCCAGGAACTCAAGGGCGCAAAAATTGCTGCTAATCCAAGAAACCTTGCTGCCGGTACATTACGGCAATTAGATGCGTCAATTACAAAAGAACGTGGATTGAAAATGTTTGTATTTAATGTTCAGCAGGGACCGGAGGAATTGACATTAAGTCATTGTGATGGACTCGATATTCTAAATGAGCATGGTGTACCTACTGTCTATCACAAGAAGTGTAAGGACGCAGATGAGATTTTGGCTGTTATAGATGAGATAGGTGAATTGAGAGGTGAGTTTCCATACGATATAGATGGAGCGGTTATCAAAATTGACCAGGTCGCTTACCGAAGTGATTTTTCATCCAGCACAAAATATTCAAGTGGTCATATAGCATATAAGTATCCGCCGGAGGAAAAAGAAACAAAGCTTATAGATATCGAGCTTTCGGTAGGACGTACAGGCAGGGTTAATCCGACAGCTGTATTTGAGCCTATTCGACTTTGTGGTACGACAGTTAGTCGAGCTACATTGCATAATCAGGATTTTATTGATGAGCTGGATATTGGAATTGGAGATACTATTGTAGTTTATAAATCAGGGGAAATTATTCCAAAGATTAAAGAGGTGGTTCATTCAAAGAGAACTGCCGGAGTGGTTACCTATAAGATTCCCGGTGTTTGTCCTGTATGTGGAGGAGAAGTTTCACGCGATGCTGATACCGCAGATATGAAATGTCTAAATCCTAATTGTCCTGCTCAATTAGAACGTCACATAATTAATTTCGTGTCGAGAGATGCGATGGACATCAGAGGGTTTGGCGAGGTCTATATTGAGGAGCTGGTTCGTCAGAAATACATCAAAGATATTGCGGATATTTATGTTTTAAAAGATCACCGTGATGAGTTGATAGAAAAGGGAATTATTGGTAAGGAAAAAAACACGGATAAGCTTCTTAAGGCCATAGAGGACTCAAAGCAAAACGATGCATATAGATTATTTACAGGCTTCGGGATTCCTAATGTTGGCAAGGCGGCGGCCAAAACACTACTTGGATGTTTTAAGGACATATCAAGAATAATGGAACTTGATGTAGAGGAATTAATGCAGGTGAATGATATAGGCGAAATTAGCGCCAGATCTATTTATGATTATCTGCATGATCCTGCAAATATAATCATTATAGGTCGTTTACAATCGTATGGCCTTAATATGATTGAAGCAAAAAAGCAGGGGGCAAGCGACAAACTCTCGGGATTGACTTTTGTCATTACCGGTACATTGCCTACAATGGGCAGGAAGGAAGCGCAGGAGCTTATAGAATTAAATGGAGGCAAATGTACAGGCTCAGTTTCAAAGAAAACTAATTTTTTAGTTGCCGGAGAGGCTGCCGGCAGCAAATTGGATAAAGCTAATGCTTTAGGGGTTACAGTTCTTTCAGAGGAACAATTACTTGATATGGTTAAATAAACGCAGATAGAGTGAACGGAGAAGAGACAATGCCAATTAGAACACAAAATGATTTGCCTGCAAAGGCAATATTGGAACATGAAAATATATTTGTTATGGACGAGAACAGGTCGACGCATCAGGATATTCGACCTATTACAATCGGTATCTTAAATTTGATGCCGTTAAAAGAGGCTACAGAACTGCAGCTTCTTAGATCGTTGTCTAATACACCACTTCAGGTAGATGTGACATTTTTGACTGTAGGCAGCCATGAAAGTAAACATACCAGCAAGACACATCTTGATACATTTTATGAGCGCATAGAGGATGTGTACGATAGATATTTTGACGGATTAATTATTACAGGTGCACCTGTAGAGCAGATGCCTTTTGAAGAGGTGGACTACTGGGATGAATTGTGCCATGTTTTTGATTGGACGAAGACACATGTTACATCAACATTGCATCTATGCTGGGGCTGTCAGGCTGGATTGTATTATAGATATGGCATTGATAAATACGATTTACCTGAAAAGAAATTTGGAATATTTCCTCATAGGGTACTAAATCGAAAAATTCCACTTGTTCGAGGGTTCGATGATGTGTTTTATGCTCCTCACAGCCGCCATACAGGTGTCAGGACAGAAGACATTGAGGCCTGTGATGATTTGATTGTATGTGCCAAAGGTGAAGAGGCGGGAGTATTCTTGTGCATGTCAAAGGATGGCAGCAATATCTTCGTGATGGGACATCCGGAATATGATAGGTATACCCTTGATAATGAATACAAGCGCGATAAAGATAAGGGATTGGAAATCGCAATGCCAGTTAACTACTATCCACAGGACGACCCAGAGCAAAAGCCATTGCTTCAGTGGCGTAGTCATGGCAATATCCTTTATTCTAATTGGCTCAATTATTACGTATATCAGAACACCCCTTATGAGTGGAATAAGATTAGTGAGAAATAGCAAAATTACAGGTTTTATAAGGATTTTAAAATTGAATAGAAATTATTACATAGAGCAATATTCATTTGAGTATTTGCTCTTATTTTTTGCCCTTTTTTAGGGTAAATTAATCATTTTTTATAGGAGGTATATACCATTATGATGAATTACGAACAGTTCAAAGAACAGTTCACAGAAGACCTTAAGAAGAATCTTGAGGCAAATGGACATGGTATTGAAAGCATCGATATCGTGCCGAATCAAAAATTGAATCAAGGAGACTATGATGCAATAACTGTTAGGCTTGAAAACTTTTTTATGGGACCAAGTGGTAATCTATCAAATCTTTTTACAGCATATGAAAAGACAGGTGATTACAACATGGTTCTTGACCACGCGACCAAAATGATGGATGAAGCTATTTCAAATCTTCCAAGCTATTACGCAAGTCAGCTTGCCAATTATGATTTCATCAAGGACAAGCTGGTACTTGAAGCAGTAAATGCTGAAAAGAATGCATCACTACTTGAGAAGGTTCCTCACAAAAATATGGAGGACATAGCTATTGTATATCGAGCAATTCTTGGCCAGATGGAAGATGGTAATGCTACAGTACTCATTACAAATGCGATGCTTGATACGATGGATGTTACTAAGGAGCAGCTTCATGCTGATGCAATGATTTCTTCACCTGAGGTCAGACCGGTTGAAGTGAAAACACTATTTGCTACAGTTGATGAACTTCTTCCTGATGTGGATTTAGGACTTCCTATAGGTGGGCCAGAAGATCAGGTGTTAGTTGCTACAGTTTCAGATAAGCATCATGGAGCCGGAGTAATTGCTTATGATAAATTCCTAGATGATATGGCTGAAAAAATGGCTGGAGATTTCTATATTATCCCATGTTCTATTCATGAGGTGCTTATCGTACCTGAGGCGATGGCTCATGATGTGGAAGCCCTTAAGGACATGATTTCAACAGTTAATTCATGCGAGGTTCCACCGGAAGATATCCTTTCAGATAATCTTTACCATTACGATTCTAAGGAGCGCTTGTTTGAAATTACAGAGAATTTTCAGGATAGAATTGCTGCAAAAGAAAAAGAGCCAGAAAAAGCAGGTGAGAAGGAGTCTACTGTAGATAAGCTCAAGAAGAGCCAGGATAAGGTCAAAGAGACTCCGAAAAAGGAACATACACATAAGTCTAAGGATAAAGGCGAAATGGCTATTTAGGCTAAATAGGAGAACGACTAAAAATCGTATAAAATCAATGTTTTTAAGTAAAGTGCATCTTATTTTTAATTATAGAATCAGAAAAAGATCTAACAGATAAAGCCCTATAGAAAAAAGAAGGAGTTAATGAAGATTGAATTTCTAAAAAAAGCCGCAGCATTCTTCGCGAAGGAAATGAAGTAACAAATCAAGTCAAGTATGAATTTATAATAAACTACAAAGATGAGTTTGGCCTGCGTTGGCTATTTTAGACATTGCTGTGCAAAAGCGCCAACCTCCAGCAGGCTTGATTTTGCACACTGACCAAGGAGTACAGTATGCTTCATCGGATTTCCAAAAGCATTGTTTAAAATATGACATTTAGCAAAGCATGAGTGCCGCTGGATGCCCTTATGATAACGCTCCAATGGAGCGGTTTTACAACACATTTAAAAATGAGTTTTACAACTTGTACAAATTCAAGACAAGAGCTGAGCTTGATAAAAAGACCTATGAATTTGTATATGTAAAATATAATCAGCAGAGGCCTCATAGCCATAATAATGGTTTGCCACCAGTCATAGTGGCATAGCCTCATGACACCATTTTGCAAACTTTATGCATTGGTGTTACAAAAATACTTGACTACGTCAATTGAAGGTGCTATTTTTATTTTGTAACATAAATTACGTTACAAAATAAAAAGAGGTTTGAATATGAAAGAATTTCTAGAGAAGAGCATTGGGATGGAAGTAGATATTAAAAATGTAGATTATAATGGAAAACTTCCAATGATTTATTCTTCGTTATATGATTTCAAGATTGCGAGTATGCATAATATAGAATGGCTAATAGCAATTCCAAAGGAGAAAATCAATTTGGCTCAGTTACGAAAGAACCATAGACAAATTGAAAAGCTTTTGGATATGCGTTGTGCTCTGTATATAAAGAATACCAGCACTTACTCTAAGAATACAATGATAGCAGATGGAATTCCTTTTATTGTAGAAGATAAGGAAATATATCTTCCATTTTTAGGTATCCTTCTTAATTCTGCTAGTGAAAGAACTTTAAAACCAGTTCATAGAATATCATTTTTAACTCAGAAAATGATATTTACAGCAATCTATGGAAAATGGAATGGGATTACAGTTACAAAAGCGGCAGAACAGCTAGGCATTGCAAAAATGTCTGCCTCTAGGTGTTTCGACGAGATGGAATTTTTGGATATGCCAATTCTTGGAACCAAGGGCAAGTCACGTGTCATTAATATACCAGATGATATAAAGGAATTGTGGAGTAGCATTGAAGTTTATATGAGAAATCCAGTGTTAAATATCTTTTATCTTAATGATAATCTGAAGCTTCCTGTTTTGGGCGGAATGTCAGCGCTTGCTGAATACTCAATGATATCTGATAATCAATATCCGACTTATGTCGTGGCAAAGAAAGATATAAAAGATTTGGCACTGAAGGACGGGCTGGTTGATATAAAAAAAGACGAACCTGGATGCATTATACAGGAGGTAGGTTACGTGGTTTCTTTCGGTAAAGGTGATGCTATTGATCCATTGTCACTGTTATTATCATTGTCAGATGATGAAAAAACGGACGAAAGAATCGAAATTTCTATAAGAGAAATGCTGGAGGAATATGTATGGTAGCAGGGCTACTAAAATTTAAAGAGTATTTTAAAGATTATGCAGATAGTTATGTTTTAATTGGTGGTGCTGCATGTGATATTTTATTTACGGAGAATGAGGCTGATTTTCGAGCAACAAGAGATTTGGATATGGTGCTCATTGTAGAGGCACTTACTCCAGAGTTTGCCAGAATCTTTTGGGATTTTATTGAAGATGGTGATTATAGGCATATAAGTGGAAGTACGGGAAAACCACAATTCTATCGTTTTGATAAACCACAGGTAGAAGGCTTTCCCAAAATGATAGAGTTATTTTCTCGAATAGATTTTGCACTTAAAACTCACATTGGTTTAACACCACTCCATGTAAGTGATGATATTTCAAGTTTATCTGCCATCCTTTTGGATGATGATTATTATAAGGTTCTTTTGGATGGACGGGTGATAGAGAATGGATTTTCTGTTTTAAGACCAGAGTATTTGATTCTATTTAAGGCTAAGGCGTATTTAGACTTGAGTTCACGCAAAGCCCAAGGAGAAAAAGTGGACTCTTCAGACATTAAAAAGCATAAGAAAGATGTTTTGAGATTGGCAGTTGAGATGGTTTTGAATCGTGTATCGGATTTGCCAGAATCTGTCATGGATGATATTCATCATTTTATTAATATTCTTCGAGAGGATGGATTTGACCAGAATAGTTTGAAGACGTATAGAGTTACAAATGATCAGGTGGTAAGTCGCTTGGTAAGTGTTTTCGTAGCTTGATTTTACGGAAAAAACTAATGTTGTAAGGAATAGCTTAGGAATGAAATCCAGGTTGCAAGAAT
>FLNY01002083.1_pt1 | contig 35063 bp, 27 predicted proteins | sample 1140381 | NCBI WGS metagenome assembly FLNY01 (sample SAMEA3878172, study PRJEB12797) | bioreactor metagenome | biome: Moose rumen | place: Sweden | collected 2011-10 | reverse complement strand
TCTATTATTACAAACAATAATATTACGTATTCGTATTTCTTCAGATTTAATCAGCTTGTGACTCTTGACGAAGGAATAGATTATGTTATGGAGTATTCCGGAGGTCTTTCAAGCGGTAGTACCGGTACGGCTACCTTGGTAGGTCTTGAGGGTAGCAGCAAAATTGCTCCGGGCAGCAGGAAAACCTATAAATATATTATGGATGGTAAAATGGACGACTATCCCGTTGTACAGGAAACGGAGCATAACTATATTGCTTCTGTAACCGCTCCGACTTGTACGAACGGCGGATATACCACCTATACCTGCTCACGCTGCGGCGCTAAATACATTGAATCGGGAGCAGAGGCGCTCGGTCATATTTACGAATCGGCGCTTACCGCTCCGAGCTGTACGGAAGGCGGTTTTACAACCTACACCTGTTCACGCTGCGGAGACACGTATACCGCCGAGGAAACCTCCGCTCTCGGTCACGAGATGGGCGAGTGGGAGAATACGACAGCAGCCGTTCAGCCGACCTGTACGCTAAACGGCGTAACCGACGGCGAAATCAGATACTGTTATCGCTGTAATTATTATGAGACCAGAGGCGGCAACACGATTTCTGCTCTCGGTCATGACTGGGGCGAATGGACTGAAACAGAGCCCGCCGTTGAACCGACCTACACGGAATACGGCAAAACCGCGGTTGAAACGAGAAGCTGCTCGCGTTGCGGAGAAGAGGAAACCAGAGGCGGCGAGGCTGTTGAGCCGCTGCGCGTTGATATATCCTTTGTTAACGGACTCCCTTCAACTATGCCGACTGCTTACTACTACACGGGTTCGCAGATAAAGCCTACTCAGTTTAACATCTTCAACGATTATGGTATGGTGCTCGGCAGGGACTATGATATAGCATCGTATTCTAACAATATCAATGCTTCGAATAAGGCAATTGTAACGGTTCGCGGTATCAATGGCTTTACAGGTACAGCCGACATATTCTTTACGATTAATAAAATCAGCATTAATAATGCAAATGTAAAGAAATCGTATAAGTACGCAAACAATAATCTTACCTTTACCGCAACCTATAACAATAAGGCGCTTGTTAAGGGGAAGGATTATACCATAACTCGTACTGATTCAAAGCCGAACGATTACGGAATAATTACAAGGCTGTTTAAGATAACGGGTATAAACAACTTCAACGGCGCTATTCAGTATAAGGTATTAATTCAGGCGGTTCCCAAGTTAACCTCTACTAATATTACAAAGGTTAAGTCAAGCAAGAAAAAGACTGCTACGGTAACCTGGAAGAAAATACCTAAGAACATCAAGGGCTACAGGGTAGAGTATTCGCTCTATAAGGATTTCAGGAATTATAAGGCAGTTAACGTAGGACCTAAAAAGACCTCGGTTACTATTAAGGGACTGACCTCCAAAAAGGTTTACTATTTCAGAATCAGAGCCTATAATTATAACGCGACGTACAAACGCAATTTCTACTCGTTCTACTCAAGCGTAAAAAACATAAAGGTTAAATAATCAAAAAATACGGAGAGCGTGCTCTCCGTATTTTTTATTTATATACTTGTAAACCTACCTATTTAGTGGTATATTAAAAACGGAGGTTGATACAATGAAGATTTCAACTAAAGGGCGCTATGCGCTAAGGATGCTCGTTGACCTTGCAGAGCATCAGGGCGAGGGCTTCGTATCCTTAAAGGATATAGCCGAGCGTCAGGAAATATCAAAAAAATATCTTGAGCAGATTGTTTCGCTTTTAAACAGACCCGATATTCTCATTACGAACCGAGGCTTCCGCGGAGGGTACAGGCTTGCAAGGAGCGCCGACGAGTACACGGTGGGCGATATTCTACGCATAACCGAGGGCGGTCTTGCGCCCGTTACCTGCCTTGAAAACGGAATGAGCGGCTGCGACAGGGCGGCTTCCTGCTGTACTCTCCCCGTGTGGAAGGGGCTCAGCAAGGTCGTAAACGAATATCTTGACTCAATTACTCTGCAGGACATTATTAATCAGAGCAGGGAATATGATTATATTATATAGGGGTGATTACATATGATTAATTCACAAAGACAGCTTGAAATTTTTAAGGAGCTCGTATCGCTCGACAGCCCGTCGCTTGACGAAAGGCTCGTGTGCGAATGGATTAAGGCTTATCTTAAAAAGCTTGGTATCGAGTACACCGAGGATAACGCGGGCGAGCATATTAACGGAACAACGGGAAATCTTTACGCCTATGTTGACGGTACGGTTGACGCTGAGCCGCTTATCTTTTCCTCCCATATGGATACCGTGCAGCCCGCTTTTAATAAGAAAGCGATTGTTCATCCCGACGGAAAGATAACCTCGGACGGTACCACCGTGCTCGGCTCGGACGACCTTGCGGGCGTGTCCTCAATCCTCGAGGCGCTGACGGTAATTAATGAAAATAATCTCCCGCACAGACCGCTTGAGCTTGTGTTTACAGTATGTGAGGAAACTCACTGCGGCGGAGTAAGCTTCCTTGATTACGGTAAGCTGAAATCAAAGACCGCCTACGTTTTCGATATGGACGGAGAGGTCGGAACAGCCGCTTCGAGTGCGCCGACGATACTTACTTACAAAGTGAAATTCAACGGCAAGGCTGCGCACGCGGGCTTTGACGCGGATAACGGTATACACGCAATCAAGGCTGCAGCAAAAGCCGTAACCCTGATACCCTGCGGAAATATTGACGAGGGCGTAACCGCGAACGTCGGCATTATCAGCGGCGGCAAGGCGACTAACGTCGTTCCCGCCCTCTGCGAAATCACGGGCGAAATCAGAAGCTTTGACGACTCAAAGGTTGACGCAAGGCTGAACGAAGTAATTTCAATCTGTAAGTCCTGCGCCGAGGAAATAGGTGCAACTATCGATTATTCAAGCGAGGTTGCAGTCAAGGCGTTTGCAACTACCGACGATACCGCGGCTGTAAAGCGCTTCAAGCGCTGCTGCGGTGAAATGGGACTCAGCGGTACCACCTATCCCACCTTCGGCGGCTCCGACCTTAACGTGCTCGCGCAGCACGGTATTGACGGCTTAGTTGTTGCAACGGCTATGAACAACTGTCATTCCGTTACGGAGTTTACCACGGTTGATGAGCTTAACAGAGCTGCTGAGCTCGCGCTTAAGCTTATGCTAAGTACAGATTAAATGAAAGGAAGATAAGTATGAGAAATCACGAAGTGACCGAAGCCCATAAGCTGCTTGACGAAAACGGAAGGCTTGTTGAGCCGGGCTGGAGCAGAAGATACACCCAGATTTATAACAGGGCGGATATTAAAAAGCCCGCGTTTCGTATCAAGGAATGGGACTATTACTACATAATTTCAAACGAGCATAAATTCGCATTTTGTATGACGGTTTCGGATTTGGGCTACCTCGGTATGAACAGCGTAACCTTTATCGACCTTGAAAACGCAGTTGACAAAACGGAGTCCGTGCTTGTACCGTTCCCTATGGGTAAATTCAAAATGCCCTCAAGCACTAAGGAGGGCGACGTAAAGTTCCGCAATAATAAGATAGCTATTGAGTTCCTTAACACTCCCGAGGGCAGAATTCTGCGTATGGATTATCCCGCCTTTGACAAGGGGAAGGGCATTAAGTGTAATATAAGGCTTTACGACGAGCCCGAGGAATCAATGGTTATCGCAACCCCGTGGGACGAGGACGAAAGAGCGTTTTATTACAATCAGAAGATTAACCCCATGCGCGCAAGCGGTAAGATAGAGTATGACGGCGCGGTATATAACCTCAACCCTGAGCTTGACTTCGGCGGTCTTGACTGGGGACGCGGAGTCTGGACGTACGATAATTACTGGTACTGGGGCTCGGGCTCGGGACAGGTTGACGGCGTTCCGTTCGGCTTTAATATCGGTTACGGCTTCGGCAATACCTCTGCGGCGAGCGAGAACACGATTTTCTATAATGGCAAGGCTCATAAGTTTGACGACGTCGAGTTCCATATCAGCCCGAACTATACTGACCCGTGGAGGTTTACCTCAAGTGACGGACGCTTTGAGATGGACTTCGTTCCGATTATCGACAGAGCCGCAAAGATTGACCTTAAGGCAATAGTTACCGATCAGCACCAGGTTTTCGGCAGAATGAGCGGCACGGCAATCCTTGACGACGGCACCGAAATTAAGATTAAGGACTTCCTCTGTTTTGCCGAGGAGGTACATAATAAGTATTAATTTTGTATAAATTATACAAATTTCTATTGCAGAGTGTCTAATTATCTGTTAAAATAAATTTATTAACAATGTTAATAAAAAGGAGAGTAAACATGGGAAAAACAGCAACTAAAATTTCCCGCAATACCTATACTGGCGGCGAGCTTTTCGGCTACCTCGTAGGTATGTTCGGGCAGAATTTGATTTACCAGGTAATTGCTGCAGGTCTTGTAAGCGTTTATCTCGGAACAGTTCTCTATATCCCTGCCGCTGCGGTTAGTATTATTCTTTTCGCGGCAAGAATCTGGGACGCGATTAACGACCCGATGATGGGTACGATAGTTGACAGAACTCACACAAAATGGGGTAAGTGCAGACCTTATCTGATTTTCTTCCCCGCAATTATCGGCGTAATGACCGTTCTCTGCTTTATGAACGGTATTTACACCAGCCCCGGCGCAAGCAAGGCGCTCATCGTTGCGTGGGCGGCGGTATCCTATATTATCTGGGGTATGCTTTTCACCGTATGCGATATTCCGCTTTGGGGTATTACCTCGCTTATGACCGAGGATGAAAACGACAGAGCGAAGATTATCGGCCTTGCACGTATGGCTGCGGGCGTTGGCGGTATCGGTACTATCGTAAGCTTTATCCCCGACTTCCTTAAGGGCATGTTCGAGGGTAAGTATAACGCAATGGTAGGCATTGACGGCTATACTCAGCAGATGGCGAATAACGATACCAAGAAGGCTGCCTGGATTGCAACCGTTGTTATTATCACCGTGTTTGCAACTATCTGCTTTGAAATCGCAGGTCTTGTTACCCGTGAGCGTGTTCCCGGCGACGCTGAGGACAAGAGAGGCATTATCGACAACTTCAGAATTATGTTCGCCTGCAGACCCTTCCGCCAGATTCTTATCTCAGGCGTTCTCAGAAGCCCTCTGCAGCTTCTTATGATTCTTGCTATGCCGCTTATGCTTTACTACTACACTGACAACGCGTTTGATAACGTAGGTAACCTTGACGGCGGTCAGAGAATTATTAAAATCGGCTTAATCGCTATTGCGGTATTTATTCCGCAGTTTGCGGCTATGGCTATTACTCCCGCCCTTGTAAAGAAGTATGAAAACAAGTCGATTTATAACTTCTATACAATCGTCGGCGCTATTCCTTACGCCCTTATCTTCGTTGCATACGTTGTATTCAAGGGTAACCTTCTCGGTTGGGCTGCGGCTATAATCACCGCTGTTTGTATCGGACTTGCCGCTGCTTCAATGGGCGGTATCAACGTAATGCAGTCGATTATGATTGCGGACTGCGTTGACTATGAGGAATATCATAAGGGCTACCGTCCTGACGGCGTATTCTTCTCGGGTCAGTCCTTCCTTACCAAGCTTTCCGGCGGTATCGCTGCTCTTATCCAGGGTCTCGTTTATACCATCGTTAAGTTCTCGGGCGAAAACCTTGATAACATTAACTACCGTCTTACTCAGGGCGAGCAGTTCTTCAAGATGGATCCTATCGTACAGGGTACCGATATGGGTAAATACGCTGCGGCAATGTTCTTCCTTATCTCAATCCCTGTTGCGCTTGGTATGCTCCTTTCCGCAATCCCGATGAAGTCCTACGGTATGACCGACGCAGAGCACAAGGATATGCTTGCGGCTCTCGTTGCAAAGCGTGAGGCTGCAAAGGCTGACGCTCCTGCAGAAAGCGAAGAGGCTTGAAATGAAGCGGCGCGTATCCTCGAGGAAAATATGGAGGATATAGTCCGTCAGATAAATGATTTATAACTTAAATGGCGGTACAGCATTTTGCTGTATCGTCATTAATTTTTTCTTGACTTTTTAAATTTTTGAGCATATAATAACTGACGTTGAGTTGCGAAAGCGTAAGTCCGAACAGGACTTGCGCTTTCTTGTTTTTTGGAGATTTTTATATGGAGAATAACAATTTTTTAAAGGAAGAAAAAATAAGCAAGTTAATGAGAAAATACGCCGTGCCGTGTATTATATCCCTGCTTGTCGGCGCGCTTTATAATATCGTAGACCAGATATTTATAGCAAACGCGACCTACCTCGGCTCGTATGGAAACGCGGCTAACACGGTGGTATTTCCGCTTACTGTAATCGCCCTTGCAATTGCGGTTATGATAGGGGACGGCTGCTGCGCGTATGTGAGCATAAGCCTCGGCGCTGATAAGAGTAAGTTTGCCCGGGTAAGCGTTGCTAATTCAATTATTCTTGTGATAATATCAAGCCTCGTTCTCAGCGCAATATATCTTATTTTCAGCGACGGTATTATTACAATGTTCGGCGGAAGCGTAAATGCTCAGACCTTTGATAATTCAAAGGAGTACTTCTTTTATATATCACTCGGTATCCCGTTTTATATGTTCGGTCAGGCGCTTAACCCGATTATCCGTGCGGACGGCAGCCCGAGGTTTGCTATGGTAACTACGCTTGCAGGCGCGGTAATTAATATCATCCTTGACCCTGTATTTATTTTCGTTTTCAGGTGGGGAATGATGGGCGCTGCGGTCGCGACCGTACTCGGCCAGATTTTCACCGCTGTAATGGCGGTCTGGTATATCCTTCATATGAAGGTTGTAAAGCCCGCAAGGAGCGATTTCAAGGTTGACTTCAGAGTTATAAGGAAAACGCTTTCTCTTGGTATAACAAGCTTTCTTTCACAGATCGCGCTCGTTGCGGCAATGGCTGCGATTAATAATATGATAAGGAAATACGGCGCGCTTGACGAAGTATTTTCAAGGGAGGAATTTGCCCAGATACCTATGGCGGTTGTCGGAATCGTAATGAAATTCTTCCAGATAGTTATTTCCATTGTCGTAGGTATGGCGGCGGGCTGTATCCCGATAGTCGGCTTCAATATGGGCGCAAGGCTTTATAATAGAGTTAAGCTCCTGTTCTCCGAGCTTCTCGGAGCAGAGACGTGCGTGGGAGCGATTGCGTTGATTATTGTTGAGCTTTTCCCGCGGCAGCTTATCAATATTTTCGGTGCGGCTAATGAGAGCGCATACTATACGGATTTTGCGGTAAAGGCGTTTCGGATTTACCTTTGTATGATGATACTCGCCTGCGTTAATAAGGCGTGCTTCATCTTCCTTCAGGCTATGGGTAAAGCGGCTGAATCCACCGTGCTTTCAATGATACGTGAGATAGTTTTCGGCGTAGGCTTTGCGATACTACTTCCGCGCTTTTTCGCCCTCGACGGCGTGCTCTACTCAATGCCCGTATCCGACGTCCTGACCTTTATAATAGCAGTAGTTTTGATAATAAAAACGTATAAACAGCTTAATACCCAAAGCGAAGAAAACAAAAAGGCTTCCCCTTGAGGGGAAGCTGTCACCAAAGGTGACTGATGAGGTGGAAAATCTATTACTTGAGAGTTAGTTATTAAATAAATGTATTTGTATTATACGTCGCCACCTCATCCGTCTTGCCTTCGGCAATCCACCTTCTCCTCTAAGGAGAAGGCATTTTTAGTATAGATAATCAATTGTAATGATATTTCTGTCCTGATAAATAGTAATATACTCGCCGCCTATACTGTAATCATTTTCACAAAAGGTATATGAACCGTCGTTTTTGTCGGCTTCGCCCGTGAAAGCTTCAGGCAAATGATTGATTAAAAACTGCTTTTGATTATCAAAGAAGCTTTCTTCCTCTGGAAATTCATATGTTATTCCCGTCAGGTGATTATTAACAAAATAGTATTCTGCCTTTACAATGCTGTTATTTTTAGGCTATTATATATCATATAAAAACCGCCGGTTATCTCCTTAGGTTATTCGTCTATTTTATCAGGCGTGCCGTGAAGCTTTGTTATTTGACGCTTACTGTCATTATAGCTAATGTCGGGCTCGTAGGGATTTGAAGCCTGCGGAATGGCAGTTTTTATTTGAAGCTGACGAAGTCCGAAAACAGAAACGGCTATTAATAGAATAACCGAAACAACAATTAGTACCTTCTTTTTCATAATTCTCATTGTTTTTACTACCAAAACCACTCAATTCCGTGCCTTTCAAGAAGGGAAGTCAATTTGTCTAAGTCTCCGCGCATTTCATGGTAATAAGTGCCTGTCGGGGTTTCAATACATAGGTTTCTGCAGCTGTCGTTTGACGGATAAATTACATATTTTATGTGATTCTTTTTTATTGTAATTTTTACGGTATCAAAGAAGCAGGCGGGAATCTCAATCTTCTCACTATAAGCTCTTTTTGAAGAACAGAAGTTTTCAACATATTCCTTTTCTTCTCCCGTTAGTTTTACGCTTTTCTTTCCGTCTAAATCCGAAATTGTAACACTTTCAGCACCTTTAAAATCGAAATCCTTATATAAGCCCTTTATATAAAAAGCCGAAACAACGCCGATAATAATTAGCATTATAGGTATGATTATCAAAAGCTTCTTTTTCATTCTTTCTCCTTAACCCTTAAACCTTAAACCTTAAACCTTAAACCTTTTTAACCACTGTATCCATACCCCGAAAACCTCTCTTGTGAAGAAGGTGGGCTTTGCTCTTTTTGATGAACGGGAGGGGATTGAGCTTGCTTTTAGCCCGTTCTTTTTGCAAATCATTGCCGCGCGGTATTCGTGGTATTCGCTTGTTGCTACGGCGACGTCGGTGCTGAGGTTATTTTCGTCAATAATTTTCTTAGCGTTTTTAATGTTCTCGTCGGTGCTTGTGGATTTATCCTCGATATATATTCTCTCGGGCGATATGCCGTCGGCGGTCATAAGGTTGAATATGCACTGTCCTTCGGTTAAATCCTCGTCGGGTCCCTGTCCGCCCGTTGCAATCGCCACGGCGTCGGGGTGCCCCTTTAGGTATTCCGCCGCAGCCCTGCTCCTCATTACGAGAGTTATGCTCGGCGCGCTGCCCCTTATCTGACAGCCGAGTACTATAACCGTACTCTGATTATCAGCCGTGTATTTTGAATGGCTTACCACCTGCGACAGCGTTATAAAAAACACCGATAGGAATACAATAACGAGCGTGAGAATAACCGAGAGTATGACCTTTCCCGAGCCCTTAAAAGCGTTAATAACGGGAGTTAAGAATATACCGAGCACGATTAACGCTCCGCCCGCGGCAAAGCCGAAGAGGTTACCCGCGTTTAGTACGCCGAGCGAGATAAGCGGTCCGATATAGATGTATATAATATATAGTCCGAGCAGAATTAAAAGTATCCTCAGTATCATAAGTAAAAAATCCTTTGCGTTCTTCTTTACCATTATTATATCACCTCCGACGCCACAAAAATACCATAATTTAGTGAACTTTTCAATGCAGTTCCACTAATGGTTCGTGTAAATCCACTAAGCGTGGATAAATTCCCGTGGTTGTTTACAAATAATCGCAAATATGTTAAAATAACGGTATTCTGAAAGAGGAGGTGTCTTATGCCGCGCTGGGTTCCCGTACACGATGATATAAAGGTTCCCGTATTCAAAAATATATTTTACGCGATGAAAATACTCAATAAGGCGGATAAGAGCCTTCTTCCCGCCGCTATTATCGCGCAGGTTGCAACGCAGGTTTTCACCCTGTTTTTCCAGGGCGTGTTGTTTTTAAAGGTGCTCCTTACGATAATCGAAGGGAATATGAGCTTTGATTATTTCCTTAAGGTGCTCCTTCTGTTTTTAGGCGTAGGGCTTGTCTACGAGGTTATAATTATCGCGAGCGACTATGCCCAGAATATTGCTTTTAAGAAGATATATAAAGGGCTGAATAATTTAATATTCAAAAAAGCGGGCGAGGTCGATATAAGCTGCTATGAGGACCCCGCGTTTTACGACGCGTATCAGCGCGCAACCGAGATACTTACGGGCAGTATTTTCATGGCGTTCGTTATGGACATCTCGATGATACTTGGCAATATTATTTCCCTTGTGCTCGTTATCGGTATCGTTACGAGCATTGACCCCGCGTATCTTATTTTCCTTGCGCCCGTTGCGATAGTTTTCGCGGTGCAGATTGTAAAGAGCAAGCTGCTTTATAAGCGCGACCTTTCTATGACCACTAATAACCGTATCAAAGCGTATTCTCAGCGTACGGTTTTTCTTAAGGATTTTTCAAAGGATATAAGAACGTCGAATATCTTTTACGTAATCCTTGAGCGCTTTAATAAAGCGGTTGACGATAATATAAGGATAATAAAGACCTACGGTATTAAGCTTTTTATCTATTCAATGATAGGCTCGCTTTTCGGCGAATTTATACCTATCGTGGGTACCTATTCCTTTGCTTCCTATCAGTTCATCAGCGATAAGGGGCTTGATATTTCGGGCTTTTCCGTAGTGCTTGCCTCTATAAATTCCGTGCGTACTACTACCTCTCAGATTGCCGACTCCGTCGCTGAGATGATTAATATGGCGCTCTATTTCCAGAATCTTCATGATTTCTTTGACTATGAAAGCAAGGTGCCCGACGGTGAGAGATTCGCCGAGGAATTTGAGAGCCTTGAATTTAAAAACGTGTCCTTTAAGTATCCCTCAGCCGAGGAATATGCGCTTAAGGACGTAAGTCTTAAGATTAATAAGGGTGAAACCGTCGCTCTCGTCGGCGTAAACGGCGCGGGTAAAACCACGCTCGTTAAGCTCCTTTTAAGATTCTACGACGTCACCGAGGGCGAAATCCTCTATAACGGCGTTAATATCAAGGAATACGAGCTCTCTTCTCTCAGACGGCGCTTTGCTACCGTATTTCAGGATTATAAAACCTTTGCGTTGTCCGTTTATGAGAACGTAATTTGTCATGAGCCCGACGATGAGGAACGCGCAGAGGCTGAAAAAGCGCTTAAGCAGAGCGGAGTATGGGACAAGATACAGTCGCTCCCGAGCGGCGCGGATACCGTGCTTACAAGGGAATTTGACGAAACGGGCGCGGGACTTTCGGGCGGCGAAACTCAGAAAACCGCCGTTGCAAGAATGTTTGCAAAGCACTTTGATATCGCAATTCTCGACGAGCCCTCGTCGGCACTCGACCCGATTGCTGAATATAATATGTACGAAAACCTTATTGAAGCGACTAAGGATAAGACGGTTATCTATATTTCACACCGTCTTTCTTCAGCCGTGCTCAGCGATAAGGTTATAGTACTCGGAAACGGCAGCGTTATCGAGGAGGGTACCCACGCCTCCCTTATGGAAGCGGGCGGAGAGTACGCAAAAATGTTTACCCTCCAGGCTTCACGCTATAAGTCCCAGGAAAGCGGGGTGGAACGCTATGCATGATTACAGAGCGGACAAGCCCATTCATTCCATTTTCTCAAACGTGCTTTTCTTTATGAAAATGGTGTTTAAAATTTCGCCCGTGCTCGTGCTCGGCGAATGCTTCTGGGGCGTTATTATGCGCCTTCCCACCCGCGTTATCTCGGTTATCGGCGTTAAGTACGTAATCGACGTTATCGCAAACGGAGACGATACGAAAAAGGTTGTAATTGCCGTAATTGCAATTGCGGTTATCCTGCTTCTTACCGAGGTGGGTAACTGGATTTACAGGGAATTTATATTTAATATTGAGCGCCAGAAAATGCTTAAGGGACTCTCCCATATGATGTACAAAAAGGCTAAGGAGCTTGATTTGTCCTCATACGACGACCCCGATTTTTACAATAACTTTATTCTCGTTATTCAGGGCTCGGGCGAGAGCGTTTCGCATATTCTGTTCCTCGTTCAGCGCTATATCGGCGAGGTCGTGTCGCTGATTACGATTGCCTCAATCCTTCTGACTATCGACCCTATGTGTCTGCTTATCGTTATCGGTATTGCCGCGGTGTTCACTCCCGTAAGCCGCATTATCGGTAACCTCCAGGCAAAGAGGCAGATTGAGAATAATAAATACCACAGGAGAGCTGATTATTTTGCACGTCTGTTCTACCTCCAGGATTACGCCAAGGAGGTCAGAATGAACGACGTTCAGCCGCTTCTGATTGAGCGCTATAACGACGCTATAGACGACGTTATTGAAAATCAAAGGAAGTATGTCAGGAAGATTGATTTTATCTATTTCTTCCAGGAGTTTGGCGTTCAGATTTTCGGCTTTATGTTCCTGCTTCCGCTCTACCTCGGCTACTGCGTGCTGCAAAAGCACAGCCTTTCTGCAGGCGATTTCGTCGCTACCTTTAACGGCGCATTTATGATTGCGACCTCGTTTTCGTTCCTTACCGTCGGCGTAGTGCGCTCATTTTCGGAGAGCGCAAAGCTGATTGAAAAGTACAGGGAGTTTCTCGCAAGGGGCATTGACATCAAGGACGGCGAAAAAGAGGCTGAGCTTACCGAGCCCAAGGAGATTACGCTCAGTAACGTAAGCTTTACCTATCCCGGTAACGACGAGCCCACCCTTAAGGATATTAACCTTACAATTCATCCAAAGGAGAAAATCGCCCTGGTAGGATATAACGGCGCGGGAAAGACGACGCTCACTAACCTTATATTGAGGCTCTACGACGTGAGCGGAGGCGAAATTAAGATTGACGGCGAGGATATACGCAACGTTACCGTGAAATCCCACAGAAACCGCTTCGCCGCAGTGTTCCAGGATTTCCAGCTCTTTGCCGCAACCCTCGGAGAGAACGTATCGCTTGATACCGTAACCGACAGAGAGCGCGCGGAAAAAGCGCTTTCCCAGAGCGGCTTTACCAAGAGGGTGAAAAACGGGCTTGATACGCACCTGCTCCGTGAATTTGACGACGACGGAGTAATGATGTCGGGCGGCGAAATCCAGAAGGTTGCAATTTCAAGAGCGTTTTACAAGAACTGCCCTTATGTTATCCTCGACGAGCCGTCGGCTAACCTTGACCCGATTGCCGAATATAATCTTAACGAGGCGATGATGCACGCCGCCGACGACAAGACGGTTATCTTCATCTCTCACAGGCTTTCGACCACAGTAAACGCCGATAAAATCTACGTTATGGAAAACGGCAGAATAATCGAGCAGGGAAGCCACGCGGAGCTTATGGTACTCGGCGGAACGTATGCTTATATGTTCAACCTGCAGGCAGAAAAATACAAATAAAGAGTACACTTGCCTGTACTCTTTTTGTAATATAGTCGTAATTTGACGAAATATGCTTTTTGTGATATAATATCTTCTGTTAACTACCTGAAAGGAGGGGAGTATATGAAAAAACTTGTGTCCGTGCTGCTTGCTCTGACAATGCTCCTCTGCGCCTTTTCGGGTACCTTCGGTGCTTGCGCCGCAACGCTTACATACGCTGAGCAGAAGCTTGAAACGATTCAGAAAACCACGGGCTTTATTCCCGGTAAGACAGCCGTCGTTACGGGTAACTGTTACGGCTTTATTTCAAAGGTTTGTGAAAAGCTTTACGGCAAGGCGTATCAGGAGCAGCTTGACAGCTATACCTGTAAGCATGCGACGGGACTTTACTATGAGGTTTCGCGCTTAACTACGACTTCGGATAAAAGTGCAAACAGCACTAATATTAAAAACCTCGTAAGCTTCCTTAAGAATAATGCAATGCCGGGCGATATTATTCACTATGCCTCGCTTTCCAATTCCTCGTCAAAGCATACCTTTATGGTACAGAGCATAGACGATGAAAAAATCCGTATTTTCCATTCTAATTATGGAAGCGACAACTGCCAGATTGACACTATCTACTGGAGCAGTTTCATATCTAATCCTACCACTAATTGTACCGTAAGCGGAGTTAATTCGCGTAATACTATTCTGACGGCGAAGATGGGAGCTAAGGGGCTCGGCATTTCCGTTAATCGCTTTACCAATTATAATTCGCTGTTTTACAGTGTGGGCGTTGCCGCTGATATTGCACCTACCGCTTCGGCAAAATCGGTATCATCAACCACAATAACTGTTTCGTGGAACGCCGTCAGCGGCGCTACTAAATATCAGGTGGATTACAGGCTTGTTGGCACGTCCTCGTTTACTAAGGCGAGCGATACCGAAACAAAGACCTCATATGACGTTAAGTATCTCACCGTGGGCAGCACCTACGAATTCCGCGTAAGAGCATATGCGGGGAAGTGGATGAGCTACAGTAAAACCGTAACCTGTCAGGCGCTTCCCGCCCAGATTAACGGCGCTTCTTTAAAGCTTGTCAGCAACGGTATTTCTATCACCTGGAGCAAGTATTCCGATATTAACGGAGTAAGGATTTACCGAAGCACTAAGAAGGATTCAGGCTATTCACAGATTAAGAGTATAGCCAGTAACACCACGATAAGCTATACCGATACTTCGGTAAAGTATAACCAGACTTATTATTATAAGCTCCTTGCATATAAGACGGTGAACGGCAATGAGTATTCGTCCTATTCAAATCCGTATCAGGTAACGTACGCTCTTAAAACTCCCGCTATGCTCTACGACCGTCTTTCAGCGGCTTCCGTTAAAATCACTGTCGGTACTGACGGTTGTCAGGACAGCCTTGTTTACTACGTTTCCTCGGACGGCAAGATTACCCTCAGGGAAACCGAAACGACGGATGAAACCGTAACGCTTGAGGGACTTACCCTCGGTAAGCAGTACACGGTATTCTGCAAGGAAAAAACCGCGCTCGGCGAGAGCGAATGGGGTAAGCTTACCTTTACGGCGCTTCCTAAATCCGTTGACGGCGTAAAGGTTAGCGGAGTTAATAGCTGTGTGCGTATTTCTTATCAGGTGCAGTCCGACGCAGATGGCTACTATATCTTTAAAGCTCTCAGCGCTGACGGTGAGTTTAAGAAAATAGGAGAGGTTATAAACCCTGAAACCGCGTATTTTGACGACGCTGATATAAAACTGAACGTCGCTTATTTCTACAAGGTGCAGAGCTTTAAGAAAAAGGACGGAAAGGTTTACGCGGGGGATTTATTCGACGACAGCATTAAGGCGGTATACCGTGTGGGAACGCCCTTGGGTATTACTACCGAAACAATTAACCCGTATTCCTTTACTGTACATTGGAAAGCCTCTAATCACGCGAGCACGTATATACTCCAGTATAAGCAAAACGGCGGCAAATGGGTAACCGTCAAGAATATTAAGGGTACGAGCTACCGTATCAGAAGGCTCACCCCGGGAAAGAAATACGTATTCAGGGTGTGTGGCGTTGACGCTAAGCTCGGCAGCGGCAGCTATTCCTCCGAAAAGAAGCTTAAGCTCCTTCCGCCGACGCCGACTATCAAGAGCGTTAAAAAGGTAAGTAAGGGAATTAAGATAACCTATACCCCCGTTGAGTACAGCACGGGCTATGCGGTATTCCGCTCTACCTCAAAAAACGGTACGTATAAAAAGATTGCCGTAATCCCCTCGGCTAAGACCACCTCTTACGTTGACAAAAACGTGAAGAAAAACAAGACCTATTACTATAAGGTATGGTGCTATCACGTAGTCGGTAAAAAGGTGTACAGGAGCGATAAGTCAGAAGCGGTTAAGCTTAAATATAAATAATATAAATAATGGTTAGACATATTTAACAAGGTTAGATTATTTTTCTGCATATTTTGATAAAATACTTGACAAGGCAAACCTAATTGTATATAATCTATCCGAAAAATAAATCGAACCCCCGATTTCGGAGGGAGGGAATACAATGAGTCAGGTAAAAGTTAAGGAAAACGAGTCACTCGACAGCGCTCTCAGAAGATTTAAGCGCCAGACGTCACGTGACGGCATTATCCAGGAGGTAAGAAAAAGAGAGCACTATGAAAAGCCATCAGTTGCTCGTAAGAAGAAGAGCGAGGCTGCTCGTAAAAGAAAGTATAAGTAATACTTAAAGGGGCGACTATGAGTCGCCCTTTAAAAATAGGTGATAATATGAAAATTCTTGTATTAAACGGTCCTAACCTCAATATGACGGGTATAAGGAAAAAGAACGTCTACGGTGCTCAGACGCTTGACGAAATTAACCGTATTCTTAAGGCCTACGGCGAGGGTAAAGGAGCGGAGATGTTCTTTTATCAGTCAAACCACGAGGGCGACATTATCGACGTAATTCATTCAAGCAGGAACGAGTATGACGGTGTGGTTATCAACGCGGGCGCGTATACCCATTATTCCTATGCAATCCGCGACGCTATCGAGGCGGTTGAGGAGTATACTCCTTTTGTAGAGGTACACCTTTCCGATATTAACGCGCGTGAGGATTTCAGGAAAATCTCCGTAATCACCGACGTATGCGTTAAACAATTTTCGGGCTACGGGATTGACAGTTATAAAATGGGTATTGATTTATTATGTGAAATACTGTAAAATAACTATGATATAAATTATACTTATGGAGGTATACCACTATGATTTCTGCAGGCGATTTCAGAAACGGCGTTACGTTTGAAGAGGACGGCAACGTTTTACAGGTTATCGAATTCCAGCACGTTAAGCCTGGCAAGGGCGCCGCTTTTGTAAGAACTAAGACTAAGAACGTTATCACGGGCTCAGTTGTTGAAAAGAGCTATAACCCTTCCGCTAAATATCCCACCGCTTTTATTGAGAGAAAGGATATGGAATATTCCTATAACGACGGCGACCTTTATTATTTTATGGACGGCGAAACCTTCGAGATGGTTCCCGTATCTGCGAGCGACCTTCCCGATAACTTCCGTTTTGTTAAGGAAACCGACGTTTGTAAAATCCTTTCCTATAAGGGCAAGGTATTCGGCGTAGAGCCTCCGACCTTCGTAACTCTTGAGGTTACCCATACAGAGCCGGGCGTAAAGGGCAATACCGCTACAAATACCCTTAAGCCCGCAACCGTTGAAACAGGCGCTGAAATCCGCGTACCGCTTTTCATTAACGAGGGCGATATGATAAGGATTGACACACGTACCTGTGAGTATATGGAAAGAGCATAATCTGACTAAGGAGTAAATATTATGGATACTGTTGAAAGCTTAGGCTATCTCAAGGGCCTTATTGACGGACTTGAGCTTGACGAAACCACTAAGGAAGCAAAGGCAATCAAGGCGATTGTCGACGTGCTTGAAAACATCGTTGACGAGCTTGGCGAGGTTTATGAGGAAATCGACGACATCAATATTGACATCGACGATATCGATGACTGCCTCGAGGAGCTTGAGGAAGCGGTTTACGAGGACGAGGACGACGAGTGGGACGACGATGAGGATTTCGAGGATTATGAGTCCTATGAGGTTGAATGTCCCTCCTGCGGTACCGTTTTCGAGGTTGACGAGGATACGCTCCTTGAGGGCGGCGTTGAATGTCCCTCCTGCGGCGAAGCGCTTGAATTTGAATTCGACGCTGACGACGACGAGGACGAAGAATAAAATAATTAAACGCACGGCAATCGCCGTGCGTTCTTCTTTTTACTGCTTACTATTTAGCCACTACCGTTACTCCGATATAACCTAAGTATCCGAGGAGCATTAATATACCCTGCCAGCGCTGAAGCTTCTTTGTGATAATAGTCGGGAATACCGCGATTACTATTGCCGCAAGGCATACCACCATATCAATAGTTACCGAGGATACGGAAACCGCAAGCGTGCCTGCGCCCTTGCCCATTGAAATAAACGAGCAGATGGGGAGAATGAGCGTTAAGTCGATAATGTTCGCGCCGAGGATGTTGCCTGCCGAGAGCGCGCCCTCCTTCTTCCTTAAAGCCGTAATTGTTGTAACGAGCTCGGGGAGCGAGGTGCCGATAGCTACCGCGAATACGCTGATGATTCTCTGAGGTACGTGGATTTCCTCCGCAAGCGAGGTTCCCGCGTTTACGAGGAGCTCAGCGCCGATTACCGTGCCCGCAGCGCCGATTATGAACATCGCTATATTTTTAACCCAGTCGGACGAGGTTACGCTGTCCCTTGTGGGAACTATATCGTCCTCCTCCTGAAGTCCTATATTGGTCGGAGAGGGCTCAATCTGAACGGAGCTGTTCTTCATTGAAATAAAGTTTTCAATAAAGAATACGATAAATACAATTGCAAGGAAGATTGTTCCGTAAATCGAAAGCGAGTAGTATGTATTTGTTTCACCAGCGAAGGTCATTGTGTTCTTTGGCGTGAAAATACAGCCGAGCACTAAGCCGAGCGACGCGAGGAACATTAAAATACCCTTCGGCGCGAATTCCTTGCGCTTAACGGTAAACGGCATAAAGATAAGGAATACCGCCATAATCATCGCCGTATTAGCCGTAACGGAGCCTATCGCGTTGCCCGCCGCCATATCGACGTTGCCTCTGAGCGTTGCAGCGATACTTACTATCATTTCGGGAAGAGTCGTCGCGATTGATACTATCGTTGCTCCTATTACGAACTTCGGTACGCCGAGTACCTCCGCAATCCAGCTTGCGCTGTCAACGAACCAGTCGCCGCCCTTTATGATAAGCACTAAGCCTATGATGAAAAAGATTGCGTTTGCCCATACGGGTGCTCCTGAGAAAAACTGTTCAATAACTTCCATTATTTTCACCTTTATCCATTAGAGTAATAAACTTAATATACTCCTCATATCCCATTTTGTCAATTTATTGATTGCATTAATTTATAATTATGTTATAATATATATATTAGTTTTCAAGGAGAATAATTATGAATTTTGATAAAAAGAAGCTTATGCCTGTATTGATACCCGTTATCTGTGCGGTTGTTGTTGTAATCGCCTTTGCCGTTTCGGGTAAGGTTTCGACTAAAACGAGCGAATTTGCAAACCCTTCGCTTACCGTGAGCAAGGCTGAAAAGACCGAGGAAAAGACCGAGGAAAAGACTACCGAGGCTCAGGACGCTAAGGTTACACTCGTTGCTGTAGGGGATAACCTCATTCACAATACCTGTATTGAAGCGGGCGTTCAGGACGACGGCACGAGGGATTATACCTCTTTTTATGAGGACATGAAGAAGTACATAGAGCCCGCCGATATAGCCGTTATCAATCAGGAAACCATGCTCGGCGGCGAAAGCTTTGAATACAGCGGATACCCGATGTTCAATACTCCGTGGGAGGTCGGCACCGCCGCTATTAAAGCGGGCTTCGACGTTTTCACCTGCGCTACCAATCACTCTATGGACATAGGCTCGGCGGGTGTTGAAAAGGAGCTCGAATTCTTCGCAAAGCACCCCGAGATTACCTATATCGGTACTAACGCAAGCGAGGAGGATTATAACAAGATTACTTATCTTGAAAAGAACGGTCTTAAGTTCGCACTCCTCAATTATACATACGGAACTAACGGTATTTCTATTCCTGAGGATAAGTATTACATAATCAATTTGCTTGATGAGGACAAGGTTAAAAAGGACATTACCGAGGCGAGAAAGAACGCTGACGTCGTTATCGTTTTCCCGCACTGGGGAACTGAGAACAGCCACGATATAAACGAGCAGCAGAGAAAGTACGTTAAGCTTTTCTCACAGCTCGGCGTTGATATTGTAATAGGTACTCACCCCCACGTGCTCCAGCCTGTTGAATGGGTTACAAACGAGAAAACGGGTAAAAAGATGCTCGTTTACTATTCGATAGGAAACTTCGTATCGCACCAGGTTAATCTTAACCAGATGTGCGGCGGTATGGCGGAGATTACCGTTGAGAGAAAGGGAGGAGAAATCACAATAACTAACGCCAAGCTTGCTCCCGTTATTGACTATTATTCAAGGTCGAACGGAAAATACCGCTTCAGCGTTTATAAGCTTTCCGACTATAATAACGACCTTGCCGATAAGCAGGTACAGGACGGCGCAACCGTTGAATACTTCACAAAGCTCTCAAAGAGAATTGTAAGCGAGGAATTTCTTGACATATCATAAGTTTTTTAATAATATACTGTATAAGCAAATGAAACAAGGAGAAAACCTATGAGCAAGTACACTAAAGAGCGGATACTAAAGGAAGCAAAAGAAAACAGTGTGGAATTTGTACGTCTTCAGTTTACCGATTTATTTGGAAAAATGAAAAACGTATCAATAACCGTGTCCCAATTGGAGAAGGCGCTTAATAACGAGTGTATGTTCGACGGCTCTTCAATCGACGGCTTCGTACGTATTGATGAGAGCGATATGTACCTTCATCCCGATTATGATACCTGGGCGCTTTTCCCGTGGAGGAAAAACTCAAACGCTCAGACGGGACGTCTTATCTGCTCGGTATATAAGGCTGATAACGTAACTCCCTTTGAGGGCGACCCGAGGAACGTGCTCCAGAAGGTTATCGACAGAGCCGCAGCAATGGGCTACGGCTTTAACTGCGGTCCCGAGTGCGAATTTTTCCTTTTTAAGCTTGACGAAGAGGGCAAACCTACTCTTGAGCCCGGCGACGAGGCAGGCTATTTCGACCTCAATCCTATCGACCACGGCGAAAACTGCCGCCGCGACATCTGCCTTGCGCTTGAGGAAATGGGCTATACTATCGAAGCGTCCCACCACGAGTGTGCGCAGGGACAGCACGAGATTGACTTCCAGTTCGGAGAGGTTATGACCTCCGCCGACAGAGTAATGACCTTTAAGCATGTTGTTAAGACCTATGCCACCAAGCACGGACTTCACGCAACCTTCATGCCAAAGCCGATTTACGGTATCGCGGGCAGCGGTATGCATACAAATATGTCCCTCTATGATTTAAAAACGGGTAAGAACGTATTTGACGACCCCGACGGCGATCTCGGACTTTCCAAGGAAGCTCATTCCTTTATCGCGGGTATTCTCGCGCACGTTAAGGGACTGACCGTCGTTGCAAACCCGACTGTTAATTCATATAAAAGGCTTGTACCGGGTTATGAGGCTCCTACATATCTTTCATGGTCAACCTCAAACCGCAGCGTGCTCGTTCGCGTTCCTGCCTCAAGGGGCAAGGGCACGAGGGTTGAGCTCCGTTCTCCCGACCCTGCCTGCAACCCGTATCTTGAAATGGCTCTCTGCCTTGCGGCAGGTCTCGACGGAATAGAAAAGGGACTTGTTCCGCCCGAGCCGATTGATTATAACGTATTCGATCTTTCAAATAAAGAGCTCAATAAGGCGAGCGTAGACTCTCTTCCCGCCTCGCTCGAGGAGGCTATAAAGTGCGCTGAGGCTGACGCGCTTATCAGGGAAACTCTCGGCGAGCACGTGTATAAGAACTACATTGAGGGCAAAAAGAGAGAGTGGAAGGAATACAGCGTACAGGTTACCAAGTGGGAAACCGACAGATATATGATTAATCATTGATAGTGTTTCGGTCGGCGCAATGCGCCGACCTGTATTGATTTAAGGTGAGTGATTTTATGCAGTATTTAACTCAGTATCTTGAAAAATACGGAGCGCTTGATTTTAACGAAAAGCCGTTTAACGACGTTGATGCAGTGATTTTTTCACAGCTAATATACAACGAAATGAACGGAATTCTTGAGAGTGCTGACAGCGTTACTATCTCAGAAGCAGCGGTAAAATTCTATGAGCATAACAGCGACGCGGATATCGATGCGCTACTCGACGTAGCCTCAAGGGCTGCGCGCCTTCTTACCCTTTGTTCAGAAACCAAGCGCTTTGGAAAAGTTTTGATGAAAAACTATATCAATAATATCAATGACGCAATTGATAAGCAGATTTGCGCCGCGAACTACTACCTCTGCGACGGCAGCATTATGGTCGCCTTCAGGGGTACGGACGCTACGGTTACAGGCTTTAAGGAGAGCGCTATGCTCGCGTATATGTTCCCCGTGCCTGCTCAGATTGAGGCGCTGCATTATTTTCAGGAGTCTGCTATGCTTCACGACGGCGCGGTGCGCGTGTGCGGTCACTCAAAGGGCGGAAACCTTGCGATATACGCCGCGGTAAACTGTTCTAATTCGCTTCAGAGGAAAATTGAGTCGGTTTATGCGTTCGACGCGCCGGGTTTTCCCGAGTGGTTCTTCGACGGCTACGACTATAAGCAGATAAGGGATAAGATTAATATTATCAATCCTCAATGTTCTATTGTCGGCAGAGCGCTTTTTATGGAAAAGGAGCCCTGTATAGTTCGCAGCGACGCTAAGCGCTCAAGACAGCACAGCATTGCTACCTGGCTGATAAGCGACGACCGCTTTGAAACGGCGGAGTGCTATGACGCGGATTCCGATAAACTCGGTGCCTACCTCAACGATTTGGTAAAGACCATAGGCGATGAGGACTTGGACAGCTTCTACGGTGCGCTTGAAAAGACCGCAGAGGAAATGGGCGTATATAATTTCTATGATTTAAAGAACGTTGATACTAATCTGCTGATGATTTTCATTGACTCCATACAGACTCTGAATCCCGACCAGAAGGCGAGGCTCAGAGCCCTCGCAAAAAAGGTAATGACCGATTTCGCAAAGGACTATGTTTCAGGCGCCGCTACCAAGGCGAAAACCTACGTAAAGAACGTTACGAATAAGCTTCCTTTCAGACACAAGGACGAGCCTGAAAACGACGAAGAAAAAATCGAAACGGACGGCGAATAGCCGTCCGTTTTTCTATATATATGAAAAAATTTTAAACTTTTAAATAGCCTATTGACTTTTGTAAACGCTTGAATTATAAAGGGTATAGAATAGTATTTTTTTTGGAGGAACCCTGTTATGAAAGAGAGAAAACCGACTGCATTTTACGTATTTATTTCCCTTGCGCTTTGCGCGAGTATAGCCATTTCGGCGCTTACATATTATTCACAGAAAAAGACCTCGGACGCGATTAATCAGATGATGGGCGCGGTTGAGGACGTTAACCAGGAGGACGACGTTACGATAGCCGGAAGATACGTTATTAAGTCCACTCTTCCGATTTCAGACGCGTATATTTCGGGCGATACCTCTGCCCTCAGCGACGCCGATAAGGAAACGCTTGATATGGCAAAGGCAGTGCTTGACGAAATCATAGAGCCTAATATGTCCGATTATGAAAAGGAAAAGGCGGTTTATACCTGGCTCACCTCGAAGCTTACCAATAATACGAGTATCCTTACCGTTATTCCCGAAATGAATAATGAAAACGACAATCCCCACGATGTGCTTAAGTATCACAGCGCGGTATGCGTAGGCTATGCTACCACCTTCAGACTCTTTATGCAGATGATGAAGATTGAATGTAAGGTCGTTCATTCAACCGACCTTACTCACACCTGGGACTTAGTTAAGCTTGACGACGGCTGGTATCATACGGACTGCTATTTCGATAACCCGAACTCCACGTTCAGAAACTTCAATATGGACGATAACCACTGCGTTATGAACCACGACTGGACGAGGGAATATTTCCCGGCAGCAAAGGGACAGAAGTATAACTATATCTTCTCAATCAGCGAAAAGCTTGACAGTATTTACGACATACCCGAATGGCTTACCAAGGCGGTTATAGAAAAGAAGCCCGTTATAAGCTGTACGTTCAAAAGGGAAATTACTCCCGAAACGGAAAAGGACGCTCAGTACCTTGTAAACCAGCTTTGCGATATGATGAACAGCTACGAAACCTTCAGCGTAAGCTACGAGTGGATGCAGAATGAGAATAAGGAATATATCCTCAGCTTCTATATTGACACAAATATTGACAACTATGAGCCCGACGAAAAGACGAGAGAAAAGCTTGACGAGGCTGTAAACAACGCCATTGATAAGTTTAACGAGGAAATCGCGGTAGGTTAATATGAAAAGAATAATATCAATAATATCGCTCATTTTGATTGCTGTGTTGATTTTCAGCTCCTGCGCAAAGGACGCAGCGAACGTTAGCCTCTATGATTTAAAGGACAGAATGGTATCGTCAACCGATAAATTCGGCGAGATGAAGTACGCAAGCTCGTCCGACGACGGCGCTGAGAGCATATTCAGGAATATCTCCGAAATGGATTATTCCAAGGTTGAAGCCTTCTTCGTTTACTATGCTGCTGACGGTACGGGAAACGCCGACGAAATCGCCGTAATTCAGGTAAAAAGCAAGAGCGACGCCGCCCTTGCGAGAGCGGCGCTCGAAAAGCATATTGAAACCCGCAGGGCGCTCTACGCGACCTATGATAAAAGCCAGCTTACTAAGCTGGATAACGTAAAATATATGGCGTACGGTAACGTTGTCGGCGCGGTTGTTGCCGACGACGCGGACGCCGTATCAACAGCCTTTTACAACTATTTTAATAATTAACGGAGAATTAAAGTGGTATTCAGCTCATTAGTTTTTTTACTGCTGTTCCTTCCGGTAACCTTAGCTATGTACTTCCTCGTTCCGAAGCGTGCGAAGAATGCGGTTCTGTTTTTTATGAGCCTCGTTTTTTACGCGTGGGGCGAGCCTGTTTACATAGCTATAATGCTGTTCTCAACGGTATTTGATTACTGTAACGGACTTGCGCTTGAAAAGTTAAAAGAAAAAAACGAGCCCAAAAAGCAGAAGGCGGTGCTTATCCTATCCGTCGTCGTGAACCTGGGCTTACTCTGCTTTTTCAAGTATACCGATTTTGCACTCACTACCGTTAATTCCGCTTTTAATACCTCCCTGCAACCGCTGAGTATTGCCCTTCCGATAGGAATATCCTTTTACACCTTCCAGACCCTTTCCTACACTATCGACGTGTACAGAAACAGGGTAAAGGCGCAGCATAATATTATCAGTTTCGGAATGTATATCTGTATGTTCCCCCAGCTTATCGCGGGTCCAATAGTACGCTATGCGGATATTGAAAAGCAGCTTGATATTAATTCAAGACCCTTTAACTCCGATAAAGCATCAAACGGTATGCTCCGCTTTATGCTCGGTATAGGAAAAAAGGTGCTCCTTGCAAATACCGTCGGAATGCTCTGGGAGGAAATCAGCGCGCTCGGCGGAGTCAGCTCCGCGTGCACCTCGTATCTCGGTACGGCAGCCTTTATGCTCCAGATTTACTTTGACTTTTCGGGCTATTCCGATATGGCGATAGGGCTTGCTAAAATTCTCGGCTTTGATTTAAAGGAGAACTTTGACTATCCCTATATGTCAAAGAGCGTAACGGAATTCTGGCGCAGGTGGCATATCTCCCTCGGCGTATGGTTCCGCGAGTATGTGTATATTCCGCTCGGCGGTAACCGAAAGGGACTCCCGAGGCAGATATTGAACCTCTTTATCGTGTGGTTTTTAACGGGGCTCTGGCACGGTGCAGGCTGGAATTTCATACTCTGGGGGCTGTATTTCTTCGTGCTCCTCGTTATTGAAAAGCTCTTCCTCCTCAGGCTGCTCGACAGATTACCGAAGCTTATAGGACATATCTATACTCTGCTTTGCGTTTTCTTCTCGTGGGTGATTTTTGCAAACGACGATATTACCGTGCTTTCTGAGTATGTTAAATCGCTTTTCTTCAAATACGGCTTTTGCAGCGCGGACGCAAGGTTTTATCTTATGAATTTCCTTGCGGTTTTCATTGCGGGTATCCTGCTTTCAACGCCGTATCCGAAAAAAGTCTTTAAGCTCCTGCTTAGCAGAGTAAAGTCGGAAAAAGCTCGCTTTGCCTTAAAGCTTGCGCTTTGCGTAATCGTTTTTGCGGCGTCCTTTATATGCATTGTCAGCAGCGGCTATAATCCGTTTTTGTATTTCAGATTCTGAGGTGGGCTATGAAAAAAGTAATTATTATTTTATTTATCTTAATACCCGCCGTTATCGCTTCGATAGTTTTTATTAAGCCCGATACCGCCGTTTCAGATAATGAAAACCGAAGCCTTGAAACACGGTCTGGTATTTCACACGACGTGTTCGGCGGAGGCTTTCAGGACGGGCTGGAAAAGCTGCTTTCCGATCAGCTACCGTACCGAGAGGCGCTAATTACTCTTAAATCGGATTTTGATTATGCACTCGGAAAAAGGGAAATCGGCGGAGCGTATATACTGGGCGACAAACGCCTTGTGCAGAAAATTACCGATACTGATTTCAGTAAGTCTGCGCTCGTATCTTACGCCGATACCGTGAATAAAATCGCCGAAACCGTACCCACGTTCGTTATGTACGTTCCGTCGGCTGAAGTGTGCCTTAAAAGCAGTCTGCCCGACGGTGCGCCGGTTTATGACTATGAAGCTCTTTACGGTGAACTTTCCTTGCATCTCGAAAATACGGTTTTGATTGACCTTCTGCCGTCGTTACAGGGCAGGGAGGATGCGTTTTATAAAACCGACCATCACTGGAATTATAACGGCGCGTATCTTGCATATGAGGCTTGGTGCGACGCACGCGGAAACACGCCGTCGTCCTTTACCGAAAAAATGGTTTCAGACGGTTTCAGGGGAACTCTTTATTCTAAAGCACTGCTCAGCGGCACACCGTATGACGAGCTTATTATCTCTGACGAGAATCTTGATTTATCCGTGAACGCAGACGGAAAAGAGATTGAGCTTTTTGACCTTTCCGCGCTTGATACCAAGGATAAGTACAACGTCTTTCAGGGCGGAAATCACGGTATTGTAACGATTGAAAACCGCTCTCAGAGCAACGGCAAAACCTTACTGATTTTAAAGGACTCCTTTGCAAACAGCTTCGTGCCGTTTATAGTAAAGGATTACAGCAAAATTATAATGCTTGATGAGAGGTATACATTTATCAGCCTTGGGGATTTCGTTAAACAGAGCGCACCCGATGAAATCGCGGTTATCAGGGAAATAATAAATTAAAAGATGCAGGATTTTTCCTGCATCTTTTTATTTTACGATATTTTCAATTATTTCAAGCTCTTTTTCGGTGAGTGGCGCTTTATCGAGCGCTTCAAGGTTTTCGAGAAGCTGAGCCTTGTTTCTTACGCCAACAAGCACTGAGGTTACACCCTTTGCAAGTAGCCACTGTATCGCAAGCTGTGAGAGCGTTTCGCCCCTCTCGTTTGCAAATTCGCTAAGCCTTGCTATTACGCTGATTTGCTTTTCGTCAAGCCCGATATTTTTGCAGTAATCCTCTCTGCCGTAGAGCCTTGAGCCCTCGGGAATACCGTTTTTGTATTTATCGGAGAGCCTGCCCTGAGCGAGCGGCGAAAAGGCGATAATGCCCTTTTTCTTTTTCTCGCTCTGCTTCTTGAGCCCGTTTTCCTCAACCGTGCGGTCAAGAATGTTGTACCTGTTCTGATTGATTACGTACGGAACGTTGAAATCGTCGCAGCGGTGATACATTCTGTGCATCGTTTTGCCATCGTAGTTGCTCATTCCGATATAAAGGCTCTTGCCCTGACGTACTATATCGCTCAAACAAAGTGCTGTCTCGTGCAGCGGGGTTTCGGGCGTCATACAGTGGTGATAGAATATGTCGACGTAATCAAGCCCCATTCTCTTAAGGCTCTGGTCGAGCGAGGCGATTAGGTACTTCCTTGTGCCTGAGCGTCCGCCGTAGGGACCGTCCCACATCTCGTAGCCCGCCTTTGTTGAAATAATAAGCTCGTCGCGGTAGGGCATTAACCCGTCCTTTAGAATTTTTCCGAAGTTCGTTTCAGCCGAGCCCGGCGCGGGGCCGTAATTGTTCGCAAGGTCAAAATGCGTAATGCCCCTGTCAAACGCGGTAAAGATTATGTCCTTTATCTCCTCGTAGTCAGCTTCGTCGCCGAAATTCTGCCACAGTCCGAGCGAGATTTTCGGAAGCGCAAGTCCGCTGTCGGGAAGGTAGTTAAACTGCGCGTTTTCATATCTCTTTTCATTAGCGGTATACATAATATCACCTCAAAACAAAAACCGGCTCGGCTTATGCCGTGCCGGTTTAATTTGGCGGAGAGCAAGGGATTCGAACCCTCGAGTAGGCTTTGACCCACTACACGATTTCCAATCGTGCTCCTTCGGCCAGCTCGGACAACTCTCCAAATGCATAAGCTATTATACATTATGCATTTGAAAAATGCAAGAGTAAATATTACTCCTTAAAATATTTTTTCTCAAGGATACTTATTGCAATAATTACCGTTGTAAACCCGATTATACCGCCCATTATAACGTCGCTGAGGTAATGCGCGCCCATTACCAGACGCGTATATGCAACTACGCCTGTATGCAAAAGCGGAATGATAAAGCACCAAGCCTTATTCTTATCCCATTTTGGCGAAACGAACGGCAGCAGCATCATCAGATACGACATCGCCGCGCCTGCGGTGTGTCCCGAAGGGAAAGACTTGTTGCCGTTTACGCCGTTGGGATGATACCATGAGGTAAAGGCATCATATGAGCCTGCTTTTAATAAGTCTCTGAAACGCACTCTGCCCCAAAGGAATTTCATTATTTCAATAATACCGAGCTGTGCAAACATCACGATAATACCTGTTAGCGACAGAATTACAAGCGGATTTTTAAGCCTTTCGGGAATATGTATATACTGCCCGAAATACTGTGCCGCAGCGGCAATGCACAAGCCGAAAACGACTCCTACGTAAATTGGAAAATCCTCGCGTAGCATATAACGGCTCAGATGAAACGCGCCGAAGTAAGCCGCGCCGGTGAAGTTAGCAAAGAGTCCGAATATTTTTACAGGCATTTTATCGCTTGCATAGTAAAGCACCACGCCTGCAACCGTAGGAAGCAGACGGCACGGAGTCTCGCCCATTCCTTCAAACCAACGCGCAAAAATGCTTGCGGGATTATTCAGTATAATATCCAGCTTTAAATCAACGAAGCTTGCCGCAATCAGCGATGAGAGCGAAGCTATGTAAAAAATAATGATATAAGGTCTGTATTTTTTTAGCACAATATCACTCCTTATCTATATCTTGTACTTAATTATACTACTTTTAGATAAGTAATGCAATATATATAATATATCTTGAATTAATATATATTATATGATATAATAATTTAAATATATAATACGGCGGTGGGAGCATGAAAACTGAATTTGTTTCAAGTAATGTAAATATGCTTGACGGAATGCTCTCTGTTACCGTGTGCATTAAGCGCGAGAGTAGCGGCGGATACGCCCCGAGGCTCGGCGTAATTTTCACCTTCGGTGATAAAACGAGGCGAATGCCCCTGAATCGCGAATATGAAAATGCTGAGGGTCAAGAAATACTCAGATATTCCAACCGATTTATTCTGTCCGAGATTTTCTTTCGCTGTAAAGCGGGGGATACAACGCTTGATATAATCCCCGAAAACGGCGAAAGGCTTGATATTATTCCCGAAAAGGCTGTTACGGGTGACGGAATTGAGCTTAGGGACGGCAGCTTTTTAATTCCAAAACGACTGATGAATAAAAAAACGCCGCGCTCGTTTTCAGAGCTTATTACAAAGGACAATATCGCAAGGCTTGTGTTCTCGGTTTTTAATATCTATTACAAATTATACAGGCGCTTTCACCCGACTCTTGAAAACCGCATTACCTTTATGAGCGGGCGAAGGACAAGCATTGACGGTAATATGAGGTTCGTATATGACGAGCTGAAAAAGGATAAAATGCTTGATGTTAAAACGCTGCTTTTTATCCAGTCGAGCGGAAGGCAGCTTCTCAAAAACACCTTCGCATTTATGAAGCTGTATGCAACCTCGCGGGCGGTAATCGTGGATGATTTTTTTAGGCTGCTGAGCTATTTTGACAAGCCCGAGGGCACAAGGGTTTTTCAGCTCTGGCACGCCTGCGGCGCGTTTAAAACCTTCGGCTATTCCCGTCTCGGCAAGGTCGGCGCACCTTCTCAGCGCTCCGCTAACCACCGCACATACGACTATGCCTTTGTAAGCTCAAGGGAGGTAGCAAGGCATTACGCCGAGGGCTTCGGGATCAGCGATTCGAGCGTAATCAGCACGGGCGTTTCGAGGTGCGACGTATTCTTTGACGAGGATTACAAAGCAGGGGTTAAAGCCCGATTTTATGAAAAATATCCGATACTTAAAGACAAAAAGGTATTGCTTTTCGCTCCGACCTTCCGCGGTAATGGTCAGCAAAGCGCGTACTACCCGACTGACAAGCTTAATCTTGACGAGCTTTGCTCGGGTATTGGGGAGGAATGGGCTGTGATTATCAAGCTCCATCCGTTTTGTAAGGAACGCTTTAGAATCAGCGAGGAGCTTAAAAAGCGGGTTATCGACCTCTCAGATGAGGACGAGCTTAACGATTTGCTGTTTATTACGGATTTGCTCGTTACCGACTATTCGAGCGCAGTTTTCGAAGCGTCGCTGCTGAATATCCCTATGCTGTTTTATGCGTTCGATTTAGAGGAGTATATTAAAACGAGGGATTTTTATTACAGCTTTGACGCTCTTGCGCCGGGTAAGCTCGTAAGGAGCGAGGAGGAGCTTATCAGCAGTATAAAGCAAGAGAATTTTGAAAAGAATAAAATTAAGGAATTTGAAAAAAGGTTCTTTGATTATAACGATTCCCGCTCTGCTGAGAGGACTGCGGAGTTTATATTAAACGTGATAAGAGGATAAATTATGAAGGAAATGCAATATCAGAATTATTACAGGGCTTACCGAGGCGAAGAGCTTACAGAGGATAATTCCTTACTGTTCAGGCTTAAAAAGGGAATGCTCGACGCTTATGAAAGAGCGACTAAGGGCTTCAGCAGCTTTGTAAGGCGTATGGGTAATAAAAACTTTAACCATAAGCTTCTTGACAGGCGTATACCGAAGCTTTATAAGGCTGCGGCAAAGGCGCCAGTTGACGAGAATAAAATCGTATTCGTGGAAATCCGCCATCCCCATATTACCAACAGCTTTGAGGTAATATTTGATGAGCTTGTAAATAATTACGATTATACAATTCATACCCATTTCCTGCTCAATGCGAGCGTTATAAGGGCTGAATACGCAAAGCGCGTGTACAACGCAGTTGAGGATATTGCAACCGCAAAGTACGTCTTTTTAAACGAGGGCTCGAACGCAATTTCGGCTATCCCGCTCAGACCTGAAACGAAGGTTATTCAGCTTTGGCACGGCTGCGGTGCGTTCAAAAAATTCGGCTTTTCAACGGCTGATTTAATCTTCGGCGCTGACCGTAAGGAGCAGCTCCGCCACCCGTTTAATAAGAATTATTCGCTCGTTACCGTATCCTCTCCCGAAATTGTGTGGGCTTACAAGGAGGCTATGAATCTTCCAGAGGATACCGACGTGGTACAGCCTGTCGGCTCTTCAAGAACAGATATATTCTTCAAGCAGGAATTCATAGATAATGCTTACAAAACCATTTATGATAAGATTCCTCAGGCGCAGGGTAAAAAGATAATTCTCTATGCTCCGACCTTCAGAGGCAGGGTAGCGAAGGCTGAAACGCCAGACCGCCTCAACGTCGGTATGTTTTACGAGGCGTTTAAGGACGATTACGTGCTTCTTATTAAGCACCACCCCGTTGTAAAGAACAGACCGATTATCGACAACTTCTACCGTGAGTTTGCGTTTGACGTAACGGATTCGCTTTCGATTGAGGATTTAATCTGTACCTCCGATTTCTGTATTTCGGACTACTCCTCGCTGATATTTGAATATTCGCTTTTTGAAAAGCCGCTTATTCTCTTTGCATATGACCTTGACGAGTACTTTGACTGGAGGGGCTTCTACTACGAGTATAACGAATACGCTCCCGGTCCGATATGCAAGACGAACTTTGAAATGATTGATTATATCAAGAACATTGACGAGCGTTTTGACAAGCAGGCGGTTAAGGACTTCAGGGATAAGTTTATGAGCGCGTGCGACGGTCACGCAACTCAGCGTATTCTTGAATATGCCTTTGATAACCTCGAAGCGCACAGGAAGCCTTGTGAGAAGTTTGAGCATTTCTACGATGTCCCGAAGGTTGAAAGCAGCCTTATGCCGTATTTCAGAATGGTGGAAATGATTAAGGAGGAAAAGGTTTATGCCGAGGAGCTGTATAATAAGTATTCCTCTCAGCCGATTGAAAGCGGCAGGATAATAGCCTTCGATATTCATTCGCCCGAGGTCAAATACCTGCTCCAGCACGCAAAGAATATCAATATGGACGTTATCAGCCCCGGCGATGACTTTGACTCCGTTATTAGCAGGATTGCTACCGCGCAGTATATCCTTATCGACCAGGCGAACGCGCTCCTTGACTCAATTAAAATAAGACCTGAAACGAACGTAATCCTTCTTCCTGCCGACGCGTTCCCGCTTGCTAAATTCGGCGTGAATACCAAGGAATTCCGCTCGGGTCTGCGTAAGGAGCAGTACGAAATCGCGCCTCTTTATTCGAGCGTAAACTCTGTGGTATGCGCTTCCGAGGCTTCAGCAAAAATATTCACCTCTGCAATAGGGGAAAACATTAAGCCGATAATCGTCGGCGACGTTAAGAGCGACATTTTCTATAAGACAAAATATAGGGAAAAGCTCCTCGAAAGGCTTTACGAAACCTGTCCGAATATTGAGGGCAAGAAGATTATCTGCTACATCGGTAAGGACGACCACGGTCTTGACGACTCGATGATTTATGAGTATCTGTCGCGCGATTACGTATTTCTTAAGCACTACGAGGCTGTTGACGAAACTCTGCTTGACGAGGAGGAGCTCGCTCTGAATTACGCAAGTGATTCCGTAATCGACGTCAGCCTGATAATGTCGGTGTACGAGCTTATGATTGTTTCCGATATTATCGTCGGCGGTCTGTTCTCTTCGGTTTATTCCGCAATGGCAAGCGGCAAGCCCGTGATTATCTACAATTCGGGCAGCAGCTCCGACATCTCAAGCTTTGAGAGCTTTATAGATGTTAAGGAGAACAGCCCGACAGCCGTTTGCAGCGATATCAACAGCGTTATAAGCATAATCAGGAATATTGAAAACTACGATTATACAGTATATAATAATATACGAAATAAATATCTTGAAAAGTGCGACGGCAAGAGCACTAAAAGACTTCAGAAGCTGCTAAAAAATTCAGTTTAAACGTAAAGGAGACGTTATGAATCTCAGCGTTATAGTTTATACGGGAAACGGCTTTGATACGGATACAAAGCTACCGATATTACAAAGCTGTATTAACAGCATTAAGCGCCAGAAAAGCGATAATGTTGAAATCCTTGTAATCTGTGAGGACGGGGACAAGGCTGTAATTGAGCGTGAAACCGGCGTTGGCGCAATAGTTTATGAAAAGCCTGAGGAGTGCCTTAACTCAGTAATAAGCAAGCTCAGCTCGGACAAATTCATTATTGCACGTTACGATACGCTTTTTTCTACAAACTCTATTTCTGCTCTTTCCGCTTGCGGCAAGGGCGAGGGTATGCTCTTTAACGTAACCCTAAAGAAAAAGGGTACCTCAGATTTCTATCCGCTTTTTTCGTCCGTATCAATAAAGAATGAAATGAGTATAGCGCCGTCCGTATGGAACGTTGTTTTTGATACTCAGACGGTGAAAAATAATAAGCTCAGCTTTACGGATTTTTCCTACCGCGACCAGTATCTTTACCTTATGAACTTTTTTATGTGCGCTGAGAAAATAGTGTGCTCTGACGCAGTTTTGCTGTGCCTTGACAGAACGCTTAAGCCCACGATTAGACCTTCTGGAAAATACTATATGAATAACAGAAAAGCCATTTTCAGCCTTGTAAGGAAGCTTAAAAAGAGCAGAAACGGCGCGCTTCTCTCCTGCTTTGTAAGGGATTTCGGAGTCCCGCTCGTTGAGCTAAGCTATAAGGAGAAAAGCAGACGCAGAAGATGGTACTATCGTTTGTACTGCAACAGGTTTATGAGATGCGCAAGCAGTGTTTTGAGGTAAGCTAGTATGGATTTTAAATATAAAGTATCGGTGATAGTTCCCGTATATAATGTCGAAAAATATCTTGCTATGTGCGTGGACTCGCTTGTTAATCAGACGATTGACAAAAACGAAATGGAAATACTTCTGATTAACGACGGCTCTCTTGACAGCAGTCTTGAGATTTGCAGGGAATACGAAAGTAAGTATCCCTTTATCAAGGTCTTTTCTAAGGAAAACGAGGGGCTTTCCGCCACAAGAAACTTCGGAATAAAGCATGCGCAGGGAAAATATCTGATGTATATTGACTCCGACGATTATCTTTCTTTGACCACCGTTAAGGACGTCTGCGAGTTTTTCGATACGGTTTATGACGAGGTTGACCTTGTTACCTACTATGAACAGCCGTATGATAATTACAGCCATCTTGCCTCGCATTTCAGGTTTAAGTATTACTTAAAGACCAACGGCGTATACGACCTTGAAAAATACCCGTATATTCTCCAAATGCGTATTAACGTGTGCGTGAAGAATATGGGCGGGGAGAACGAGCTTTTTGATACCACCCCGGGCTTCAGACAGGAGGACCAGGAGTATAATAACCGCGTGCTGATGAAAAAAATGAAAATCGGTTACTGCTCCACGGGCTGTTATTACTATAATAAATCCAACGAAAACAGTATAGTTGCCACTACCTTTAACGCCATAAATCTTTTTGAAAAGAGCATGGATTATCTTGAGAGGCTGAGCGCATACTTTGAGGACAGTATTCCAAAGTACTTCCAGGCAATTCTTTTCCACGACCTTAAGTGGAAGTTTGAGCACAGTATTCTCCTTCCGAAGCATTACAGCGAGGAGGATTATGCCGTTGCCGAAGGCAGAATAAAAAAGCTCCTTTCAAGGATTGATAATTCTACGATAGTGAATTATCCCGGTATCCGCGAGGAAATGGCTATGTACTGGCTGTCGGTAAAGGAAAATGCAAACCTTATTCCTTATGTCAGGAAAAGAAAGATTATGCTTTTATCCGACGGCGAGGTAGTATATAAAAAGACTAAGATGACCTTTAATTTTGACCGTTTCCAGGTGCTTGACGACGGCAGAATTATTTGCAGAGGGCATATAGTCACTCCGATTTATAATTTCATTGACGAAAAGCCAAATATATATGTGCTTGAAAACGGCAAGGACGAAAAGGAGCTTAAGGTATATCCCTCTAAATACGGTTATCTTAACCTCAAGGACAATGTATTAAACTACTATGCCTTCGAATACGCTTTTGACGCTCATGAGGTAAACAGCTTCTGCTTTTATGTAAAGCTTGACGGC
>FLNY01004308.1_pt1 | contig 35125 bp, 23 predicted proteins | sample 1140381 | NCBI WGS metagenome assembly FLNY01 (sample SAMEA3878172, study PRJEB12797) | bioreactor metagenome | biome: Moose rumen | place: Sweden | collected 2011-10 | reverse complement strand
GGCTATCTCGTCAAGGCGGGTTTAGAGAGAGACAAAACATACTTCAAGGAGATGTATATCAGTGAGATTGAGCGGAAATGGAATATTGACCTTTCCTGCATCTCCAACGAAGGCGGTACCGAGAAGCGTTTTGACTTTGTAATCAAACGCCCCGATATGATTTACGGTATCGAGACCAACTTCTACGCCAGCGGTGGTTCCAAACTGAACGAGACTGCTCGTAGTTACAAGACCATCGCCCTGGAGACAAAGGACCACACCAAGTTTAAATTCGTCTGGATTACCGACGGCCACGGCTGGGGCTCCGCCCGTAACAACCTCAAGGAAACGTTCGACGTACTGGAGAATCTATACAACATAATGGATCTCGATGAGGGCGTGGTAGCCACTAAACTTATATAGTCTATATGCCTACGGCCTACTATAAGTCCCAGGACAAGAACTTCACTCTCCTTCACGGAGATTGTACCGAGCTTCTGAATTCGTTCGAGTTCAAGTTCGATATGATTTTCGCAGACCCGCCATACCATCTTTCCAACGGTGGCATCAGTATACAGAGCGGCGTTCCTGTATCCGTGAATAAGGGCAAGTGGGATAAGTCACAGGGCTTTGAGGAGGACTACAAGTTTGACAAAACATGGTTGGCTGCCTGCCGCGAACATTTGAAATCCGATGGAACCATCTGGGTCAGTGGGACTTATCATAACATCTTCTCAGTGGCTCGATGCCTTACGGAATTGGATTTCAAAATCCTTAACTGCATCACGTGGGTAAAGACCAATCCGCCACCCAATCTATCCTGCCGGTATTTCACATACTCTGCGGAGTATATTCTGTGGGCGCGTAAGGAACAGAGAGTGGCCCATTACTACAACTATGAGTTGATGAAGGAAATCAACGGCGGTACCCAGATGCGTGATGTGTGGACACTGCCGGCGATTGCACCATGGGAAAAGTCCTGTGGCAAGCATCCGACCCAGAAGCCTTTGTGCGTCCTATCCAGAATCATTCAGGCATCCACCAAACCCGGGGCCTGGATTCTTGACCCGTTCACCGGTAGCAGTACAACCGGCATAGCCGCCACGTTGCTGGGGCGGCGCTTTCTTGGCATAGACCAGGAAGAAAAATTCCTTGAGATGAGCAAGGCCCGTCGCGAGGAACTGAACAGTTATAACCGCAGAGGCGAACTGCTTGAGAAACTGGAGAAACAGGCCAAACTTTTCCAGGATAGCGACATCCGGGTTCTTTGTGAGCCGGAGCCCTATTATGGACCGGAACTGCCGTTTTAAAACAGCATTATTAAAGGCCCCAAGATGACGACTATAAGGAAATACATCGCCCTTGATGCGCCAGGGCGTAGCGTAGCGGTCGGCTGTTGCCTCTGAGAGGCGTGTCCACCCCCGGACACGGGCAGGGGGAGGGGCCCGTCGGCAGCAAGTTATCGCGCAGCGATGACGCAGATGACGATGGGAGGGGCCGGAGCGAACGAAGTGAGCGGAGTCCTCTCAGAGGCAAGCTGCCGCCGCAGCGGAGCATGGCGCACAAAAAAGGCGGAGCACGGCGCACGAAAATTCAGGCCGGAAGCTTACTGCAGATTGGCCTTGAGCGCGTCCGCAACGCCCCCGTAGGCGGGCTTTCTCTTGTAGTCCGTGAACCACAGGCCTATGGGCTCGTTGTAGCGCCAGTAAGGGCTGGTGCTGTCGAGGGGCGACCATATCGTGATGCCGAACTGCTGCTGCGGGGGGATTATCTCGAAATACTTGTTTATTATGAAATTGTAGTAGCTCGAGATGGCCTCCAGCTGCTCCTGCGTAACGTTTGCGATTTTGATGGCGCTGCCGGAAGCGTCGGTGATGCCGACATCCAGCTCGGTTATCTTGATGAGCTTGCCTGAAGCCGCGAGGATATGGAACATTTTCTCCACCGCCGCCTCCCGGCTCGCCTGGACGGTGGAATTGGTGCTCGCGGAAACATGCATCTGCGTGCCGATGCCGTCGATGACGGTGACTCCGTCGGCCTCCCATTTCTTCACCCAGTTCACGAGGCTCGTGCATTTCCGGTTGCCGTCCCAGTCCCCCTCCAGGTTGTAATCGTTCACGAAAAGCCTGAGGGCGGAAGGGTCGCCGCCGTACTCGGCGAAATACTTGCGCGTAAGCTCCACGGCCTTGCGCACATAGAGCTCATCGCCCATGTAATCCTGCCAGAAGAAATTCGTGGCGTCGCTGCCGTGCTGGAGAGGGTAGTTGCCGTAACCGTCGTCCCCGCTCCCGGCTATGGGTTCGTTCACCACGTCCCACGCGGTGACATATCCGCCGCAGGCCTGCATCATGCCCTTCACCCAGCGGTCCATCGCATAAATGAGGGTGTCCCTCTTTTCCTCCGCGGTCTGCGGCCGGCTGCCGCTGTATGCGCGCGTCACCGTCCAGTGGATGTCGTCGAAATAATAATTGTTGGCCGGGGCGGACTTGCTGAGGTTCCACGCTATGGTTTTCATGCCGTCAGCCCCGTCGGGAACCGTCCCGGAATAGGAAAACTCCTGCCACTCCGGGGTGAAGGACATGGTGCCCCCCGCGATGTTCCAGTAGAGATAGTTCCCCGCGGACGCATGGGCCTGCAGGTCCACCGTGGCGGGCTTGTCCGCCCTTATCTTCATGCTGAGGGAATACTCTTCCCCCTTGGAAAGCGCGACGGACGAGGTAAGGAAAAACTGGTTGTCCCACGCATACTCCACCGAATCGGCGGCCGGGACCATGATCGCATGCCCCGTCCCGTCCGCCCCGGGCGCCACGATCTCCGGCGCGGTGAATCCACCGCCGTATATTCTCATGATGTAACTGGACATGTCCTCCCCCTCACAGTCCGGATTGGACACCAGTTCGGTGGTTACCTCGGCATTTCCGCCGCCGTCCAGCCTGATGTCGGAAAGGAGGCCGGACAGATAGGTGACATTCTGCTGGGAGTGCCAGGCGATGTTGTGGCCGTAAACGTCGAGGGCGTCCCCCCGGGCCTTTGCGATGAACGCCTTGACTGTGCTGAAATCCATGCTTCCGTCGTTCTTCACGACCGAGCCGTACTTCATTTCGTTGCCCGGAGTGACGTTGTCGAAATTGCCGGCGGCGATGGCATTCATGTCCTTGTTGCCGGAGAACTCCGAATACCCCATGGCCACCCCGAAACGGAAACCCGGATGGCGGCTGTAGTCGATATAGGATTTCAGGACGGAATAGCTGCCGAGGCCCCCGTCGGCGGGGGTTTCTTCGGTACCGGCGGGGGTTTCCCCGGTGCCGGTGGAGGTTTCCCCGTCCGTTCCGGAGGACGGCAGGACCGGCTCCACGGAGGGTTCTTCGCACGAAAACAGGAGGATGGCGGAAAGGGCGGTCAGCAGCAGTGTTCTTTTCATGGCGGCAAGGCTTTTGGCTGGGAGGGCTCCTCGCCCCCCGAACGCAAAAATAATCATTCTTTGCCGAGAATCAAACTGTACAAAAAATCGTATCTTTACAAAAATTACGCACCTATGAAAAAGATATCCTGCATCCTGTCCGCCGCCTGCCTCCTGGCGGCATGCTCCCCGCACAATCCCGTACTCACAGTGGAAGGCGGGCAAATCCGCGGTGTTCCCACCGACTCCTCCGGAGTAATGGTTTACAAGGGTATCCCCTATGCAGCTCCCCCGGTGGGAGACCTCCGCTGGAAGGCCCCGGCCCCGGTCGTTCCGTGGCAGGGCGTGAAGGTCGCCGACACCTTCAGCAGCATCGCCCCCCAGCCGGGCAATCCTCCGGGCACCTTCTACGGCGAGGAATTCTACTGGGACGAGCATACGGTGCAGAGTGAAGACTGCCTCTACCTCAACGTATGGGCTCCCGCCAAAACCGTCGGCAAGACGGGCGCAAAACTGCCCGTGGCCATGTGGATACACGGCGGCGCCTTCACCAACGGCTACGGACACGAAGTCACCATGGACGGCGACGCCTGGGCCGCCAGGGGCGTGATTCTCGTCACGGTCAACTACCGCCTCGGGGTGCTGGGATTCCTCAGCCACCCGGAACTCACGGCGGAGCAGGGGCGTCCCTCCGGCAACTACGGCCTCATGGACCAGATCGCGGCGCTCAAATGGGTAAGGAACAATATCGCCCAGTTCGGCGGAGACCCCTCCAGGATAACCATATTCGGGCAGAGCGCAGGTGCCATGAGCGTCAAGAACCTGCTCATTTCCCCCGAAAGCAGGGACCTTGTGGCCGGGGCCATAATCCAGAGCGGCGGCGGGCTGAACCTGGGTTTCCTCTCACCGCTCAACTCCATACCGCAGGATTTCTACGATGCGCAGGGCAGGGACATCATGGAAGCCGGAGGCCTTGGGGACCTCGCGGCCATGAGGGCGGCCGGCTACGCGCAGCTCCAGGCAGCGCAGGCGGCTTATTCGCAGCAGGGCCGCTGGGTAATGCTCAGCCCGAGGGTGGACGGCCACGTGCTTACCGAAGACTTCGACCATTCGGTGTATGACGGCTCCATCGCCGACGTCCCCGTCATGATAGGATACAACCTCAACGACATGGGTATGCTTGCGGGAGAAGCGGTGGACCGCTTCTGCGCCGTCCGCGATTCCCTCTGCGACAAGCCCGTTTTCGAGTATGAATTCATGCGCGACCTTCCGGGGGACTTCCTCAAGGACGGCGAAGGCAACCTGCCCGGAGCCTTCCATTCAGCGGAACTGTGGTACATGTTCCATACGCTCAAGAACAGCCGCAGGCCCTTCACCCCCGCCGACTATGCGCTGAGCGACGAAATGATGGACGCGTGGACATCCTTCTGCAAAACCGGGAATCCGGGCTGGCAGGAATACAAAAAGGATTCTCCCTACAAGAAAGAGTTCGACGTGAAATAGGCCCGCGCGCCTACTTGAGCCACTTTTCGGGATTCTGGGGCTGCTTGCCCTCCCAGAGCTCGAAGTGCAGTTCCGTCTCGCCGGAAATGGTGTCCACATGGCCCAGGACCTGGCCGGTCTTGACGTTGTCGCCCGCCTTTACCGACACGTTGGCGAGTTTGCAGTAGAACGTGAAATACCCGCCGTGCTGCACCAGCACGCACTGGTTGTAGCCGGGCATGACAATCACCTGGCACACCTTGCCGTCGAAGACGGCCTTCACCGCCGTATTGGGGCTGAGGGCTATGTTGACGCCGTTGTTGAACGGCATCTTGACGTTCTTGTACACCGGATGGTAATGCTCCCCGAAGGTCTCGGTGACGGGGCCGTCGGCGGGCCAGGGCAGTTTGCCCCTGTTGTTCGCGAACTGGGCGTCCAGCTTCGTGTCGATAGCGGTCTTGTCCCCCTTCTTCGAGGATTTGGTGGCCTTGTCCACCATCTGCTCCAGCTGCCTGCGCAGCGCCTCGACTTCCCTGCGCTTGGTGTCAAGCTGCTTCTGGTAATTCTTCTTGTCCTTGTCGAGCTTGTTCACGAGGCCTTTGGAGTCGTCCTCCTCCTTGCGGAGCTTGTCCAGCTCGGCGAGACGCTGCCCTCGCAGGGCGGCCGCATCCCGCCGGAGCGCCTCCGCCTCCGCCTTCTGCCCTTCCAGCAGCGCCTGCGTCTCCTTTATGCTGGCGGCCTGGGTGCGCATCTGCGCGGAAAGGCTGCGAAGGTACCCGTAACGGCGCAGCCCCTGCCCCAGATCCTTCGCGGCCAGCACATACATGTACCAGACCCGCGCGTCCCGGTTGCGGTAGGCCGTGCGGACAAGCTGGCCGTAGCCCGCCGACAGCGTGTCCAGGCGTGCCGAAAGCATGGAAATGGTGTCTTCCTTGGCGGCGATGCGGGCGTCCAGCCCGGCAATCTCCTTCTCGCTCTCGGCCAGCAGCTGGCGGCGGGAGCTTATCTTGCGCCGGGTGAGCTTGAGCGAGGACATGGCGTTCTGCTGCAACTTGCCCGTTTCCTTGAGCTGCCTGTCAAGAATGGCTATTTCCTTTTCCAGCCGGGCCTTCCGTTCCTGGGTGGACTTCTGCTGCGCGCACACCGGCAGTGACAGGAGCGCCGCCAGCAGGCACAGTATTATGCAGTGTCTCCCTTTCATTCGGCAGCTTTCTTGTTTGCGGCGAGAGTGCGGTAGTACTTTGCGGTTTCCGTATCGCCCAGGGCTTCCAGGACCACGGCATAGTGTTCCAGTATCTCCAGATGATCCTTGCCGCCATAGACCATGGCGCGCTTGAAATAGGGCTTGGCCTCCGCGTCCCTGCCGCGCAGGTGGAGAATCCAGCCGTAGGTGTCCAGATACGAGGGGTTGTCGGGCTCCTTTTCCACCGTGATCCTGCTCATTTTCTCCGCCTTCGCAAGTTTTTTCCCCGCAAGGGACAGGTAGTAGGCGTAATTGTTGAGCGTGAGCACGTTTTCCGGATCCATCTTCAGCACCTTGTCGTAGTATTTCATGGCGTTGCGGTCGTTGCCGATGGCATGCCAGCAGTCGCCGGCGGTGCTGAGCGCCGGGATCACCTGGGGGTTGCGCTCCCCACCTATCTCCACTATTTTACGGCACTCCTCCAGCACCTCCGCCATGCTTCCCTCCTCGTAGAGGATGCTGAGGCGTATGTAATGCGCGGACAGGTCTTCGGGATAATTTTCCAGCAGGCGGTCATAGAAAACGCGGCCCTGCTCCCTGCGGTCGGTGGAATAATACCACGCTCCGGCCAGCTTGAGGGAGCTGCTGTCGGCCGGATGCACCCGCACGCAGGTATTTACGAGAGTGTCCAGCTGGGCGCCCCAGGTCCTGTAAAAAGGATAATCTATATGATTGATCAGCTGGGAGATGTAATTGCATTTGGAATAGGGGTTCATGGACGGGTCGCCCACGAAGGTGCGTATGTCCGAGAAGAAATCGGGCATGTTCCCGCCGAGCCGGCTCACCTCCGCGCGGCCGAGCACCGCCGGAGTATAGTCGGGGCTCAGCGCCAGGGCCTTGTTGTAGCTGTCGAGGGCCAGCGAGTCGCGCATGGTGGAAAGGTACCTGTCCCCTACGAGCACGAGAATATAGGGGTTCATGTAGGAAGACGGATGCTTCTGCACGAGGGGGATGTACAGGTCGGCGGCCTCGTAGTTCCTTCCCAGCGAGGCATAAAGCCCGGCGAGGGCGTCCTTGTACCAGAGGTTTGCGGAATCCAGCGCCACCGCCTCGCGGAGATTCTCCTCCGCACCGGCATAATCCCCTCCGGAATAGGCGAGCAGGCCGAGATAGTATTTGACGGCGTCATCCGCCGGGAAATGCTTGTCGATGTACGCCAGCTCTCCAGCGGCCTTGGCGGGGTCGGTTTCCATTTTTGAGACGGCTCCGACGAGCAGGTTCTCCGCCAGGGTTTTCCGGGCGTCGGCGCCGGACGCACCCTGTGCAAAGGCGGAAATGCACGAAAACAGCAGGAATATGAGGGCGGACGTCCTTTTCATCGTTTCTATCAGATGCAAAAATAGTGCTTTTAAACTTTCTTTTCACTAAATTTGCATAACGAATTTGAAATACGATGCAACTTTTTGGCGACAAATTGCATCTTAACTCTCGGGAACAGCAAGAAGGACAAGCTCCCAAGTCCGGCTACGCATCTCTCATAGAGGGCTGCAGGTCGGGCAGCAGGCTGTCTCAAAAAGCGCTGTACGACGCCCTCTCCGGAAAAATGTTCGCAGTATGCCTGCGCTACATGGGAGACCGCGAAAGCGCCGAAGACGTTCTTCAAGACGGTTTCGTAACCCTCTTCTCGAAGCTGGACAGCTTCACGGGGAGCGGTTCCTTCGAAGGCTGGGCCCGCAAGATCTTTGTCAACACAGCGCTCATGGCCCTGCGCAGGAAAGACGTCCTTAAGCAGAGCGAAGACGTCGGCGCCGCCTACGGCATAAGTTCCGACGACGTCTCGGCCGTACAGAAGATAAGCTACCAGGAGCTCCTGCAGCTCGTTTCGGAGCTGCCCGCGGGTTTCCGCACGGTCTTCAACATGTACGTCATCGAAGGGTACTCCCACAAAGAGATTGCGGAAGCTCTCGGGGTGTCGGAAGCCACTTCGCGCTCCCAGCTTCAACGGGCCAGGACGCTGCTGAAAAACAAAGTAAAAGAGAAATTTTAAGATGCAAGATAATTCTAAAGAATTCGACCTGGCTTTCAGGTCCGCCCTTGCGGACGCGGAGGAAACCCCATCCCCCCGTGTCTGGAAGGCCGTGGAGTCGCGGCTGCCGGAGGTTTCCGTGGCTCCCGTTGCATCGCACCGCACCGGCTTCAGCTGGGGCTGGGCCGCAGCAGGCCTGGCCATGGCGGCCGCCGTCGCCGCGGCATTGTTCTTCACCGGAACCAATTCCAACCTTGACAACAATACCCTGGACAGCCCGCTTGTAGCCGAAGCCACGGCTCCGGCTGCAGCTCCTGTCCTCCCCGACGCCGGCACCGTGCCCGCAGAAGGCGAAGCAGCCGCAGCCCCGGCCGCGGAAAAGCCGCTTTCTTCCATGGTGCAGACGCGTCACATTCCGGTACAGGAAACATCCCGGCCCGCAGCTGAATTCACCGGTGTCCCCGAGGGCGCTCCCGCCGAGGATGACGCTCCCGCGGAGGCTCCCGCGGACGAGTCCGCCGAAGCCGCTCCCGCCATCGGCCAGCCCTCACAGGGCACAGGCGCCACGGCGCAGCCCGCGCCCGAACCGGAAACGGACCCGTTCTCGCAGCTTCTGTTCGAGGACCGTCAGGCCGGGCGCAACAAGGTGCGCATATCCGCCGTCGCAGGCGGCACCCTGGGCGGCAACGACGCCTCCTCCGGAAATCCCGCCTACGGAATCTACGGCGGCGAGGCCAGCATTCCCGACGAAATCAAGGAAAACAGCGAATCCCAGTACAGCATCCCGTTCAGCGCGGGCATAGGCCTCCGTTTCGCTTTCACGCCGCGCCTCTCCCTGGGCACCGGGGTGGAGTACTCCCTGCTCTCCCGCACCTTCACCGGCAGCGGCAAGTCGGACGCCCTGTCCGTCTCCAACGGCACTTTCCGCCACTCCGTACAATACATTGGAATCCCCCTTAACCTATATTACAACCTGTTGCAGGCGGGAAGCCTCAGCATCTACGTCTATGGCGGAGGCGAAGGCGAACTGCCCCTCAGCAGCAAATATTCCGTGGCAGACGCCCCCGGCACCTTCTACCTGAAAGACCCCGCTTCCGGAGTCCTGCTGTCCGCAGCGCTCGGAGCGGGCGTGGAGTTCCGTCTCGGCGAACATATCGGCCTGTACATCGACCCGTCCGCCCGCTACTACTTCAGTACTTCCTCGCAGCCGAAGAGCATACGCACGGAAAAGCCATTCTTCCTCAACTTCAATACCGGTATCCGGTACGAATTCTGACCATCTGCATATCAGGGCCGTTAAGTTTTAATTTATCGGCTTTGAATTAAATTTTTCGAAAGAAAAACTTTTTTCATCATGTACCCCCGGGTTTACCCCCGGGGATTCTTTTTTTCTTCCTTCTTTTGCACAAAACGAAGGATATGAAAAAGAGCATCGCAATATTTCTGGCCCTCGTGCTGGCCGCTTCATGCGAGGGGCTGGACCGCGGCCAGGACGGCATTTTCAGGGCCGACCGGCTCGGCTCCGGCACACGCTCCACCAGGGGCAAGGACGCGGATTCCACGGGAAGGACGAGTGTGGAAGAGCCGCCCGCACCGGTGTTCGACACTACCGTATGGGTGTGCGCGGTGAAGGTGCCGGACAACTACGACTGGCCCAGGGACACCGCCATGGGCACGATGCAGGCGGAACTGCTGTTGTACAAGGACGGGGAGCAGGTGCTGTCGCTTCCCGTGGGAGCTTCCGGAGGCATCAGCCCGAATCCGGAAACCCACCATCTGACGGGCGGCCACCTCTATACAGAATATCCCGGGGCGGGGAGCACCGTAGTAACATGCGACGGGCAGGTCGCCTTCAGCATCACCTCCCGCGAAGTGCTGAGGGGGCTGCTCGTCCGGGAGGGCAACATCCTCACGCTCGGCTGCAACATGGCGGACAACTCCCTGTCCCTTCGGGAGAACGGCAAATTGCTGAAGAACTATCCCGAGGCCGTGGCTTACGGCTCCCTCGGGGAAAGGGTGCCGGCTCTCTACGAGGACGGAGGGCATTTCTGGTTCGCCTACCGCAGCTCCGGCAACGCTTATCTGTGCAGGGACGGCAATGCGCAGCTGCAGAAATCCGGAGTCACCGTCACCGATTGCCGCCAGGCCGGCGGGTCGCCCAGGACAATATGCAACGACGGCTCGGAAGTGTCGTTCGAGAGCATGGACAAGACGTACAGCGTATGCGCCTCGAGCCGTGCCCGCGGCACCTTCACCGTGCACAACCTGTCCGGGAGCATATTTGTCTCGGGCCCCGTCGAATTTGGCGGCACGAAAACCATGGTGAAAAACTTCGACACCGGAAGCACCGCGTATTTTGCCGGGGGCGACCTCCTCATTTACGGCAGCGCCGGCAAGATCTTCGCCGTGCAGGCGGAGACCACCCTTGTCGTGCAGGAGGCCGCCGCCCAGGCCCAGGAACTGCAGCACATAGCCATGGGGAAAACGGTCCTCAGCGTGAAAGACGCTTATTTCTTCAGCGGAGGATGCGCGTACAGCCTGGACGGGAGCCTGTACGTGGCCGTCTCCCGGAAGGGGGAGAAGCCTTACATTTGGAAAGACGGGGAAAAGATCATGGAACTCCCGATAAACGGATACATTACGGGAGTGGAGGTGACCGTCAGTCAGTCCAGCGGATAGCGCGGGAGCCGTCGGACAGAACTTCAATGCCCGCGTGCAGGGTGTCCTCCGGCAGGATTTCCTCTATGTTTTCCGGCCATTCGATGAGGCACAGGCAGCCGGAATCGATGTAATCGAAGAAACCTATGTCCAGGGCCTCCGCAACCTTGGAAATGCGGTAGAAATCGAAATGGAACACGCTCTCGCCGCCGGACGTGCGGTATTCGTTGACTATTGCGAAAGTGGGCGAACTGACGGCGTCGTCCCGGACGCCGAGCACTTTGCACACGGCTGTTATGAAAGTGGTTTTGCCGGCGCCCATAGGGGCGTGGAAAGCCACGACGCGCCTCTCCCCTACGGCGGCGAGGAACTCCCTTGCCGCGGCTTCCAGGCCGGAAAGGTCCTTTACCAGAATAGAATGCTCCATACAGGGGGCAAAGTTAAACAATTATTGCATTATGCTGATCAATATCACAGGCGCAAAATGTATAGGCATCGACGCCGTGCCGGTAACTGTGGAAGTGGATATAACCAACGGAATAGGCATACATCTCGTAGGGCTTGCGGACGTGGCGGTCAAGGAAAGCCTCATCCGCACCACCACCGCCATGCAGAGCCTGGGCTTCCGCATCCCGGGCAGGAAGATAGTAATCAACCTGGCCCCGTCGGACCTGCGCAAGAACGGGTCCGGCTACGACCTCCCCATCGCCATGGGCATCATTGCCGCCTCGGGACAGAAATCCCTGCCCAAACTGGACAAGTACCTGATAATGGGCGAACTGGGCCTGGACGGCTCGGTGCGCAACGTGCCCGGGGCCCTGCCCTACGCCGAGCTCGCGATAAGCATGGGGTTCGAAGGGTGCATACTCCCCCTGGGCTCGGCCATGGAGGCTGCGGAATACCGGCAGACGCTCATATACGGGGTGCGCGACCTGTCCGACGTGCTGCGCATACTGGCCGGGGAGGATGACGCCGGAGACCTTCTGATATGGAACAGCCCCCTGTACCGGGAGCAAATGGAAAAGAACGGCCGGCGGAGGCCGGGATGCGAATACATGGATTTCTCGGAAATCATGGGCCAGGAAGGGGCCAAGCGTGGAGCCGAGGTGGCCGTCGCCGGCGGGCACAACCTGATAATGGTAGGCCCTCCGGGCAGCGGGAAGAGCTCACTGGCAAAGGCACTCGCCGGCATACTCCCTCCGATGACGATGGAAGAATCACTTACGACCAGCAAGATTTACTCCATCTCCGGGGCCGGGACAAGCTCCCCGGGGCTCATACGCCGGCGGCCTTTCCGCGCCCCGCACTACAGCGCCTCCATGGCGGCCATCGTAGGCGGGGGCGGAGGCGACAGCATACTCCCGGGGGAAGTGTCGCTCGCGCACAACGGCATACTCTTCCTGGACGAATTCACGCAGATGCCGAAAGGGGTGACGGAAGCGCTCCGCGGCCCGCTGGAAGACAGGAAGGTGACCATCTCGCGCCTGCGCGCAAAAATAGAATACCCCGCTTCCTTCATGCTTGTAGCCGCCTGCAACCCCTGTCCATGCGGATTTTTCGGAGAAGGGGACCGCTGCACGTGCAGCGTCGGGCAGAGAGTGGGATACCTGGGCCGCCTGAGCGGACCTTTGATGGACAGGATCGACATACACCTTTGGCTGCGGCCCGTGGATACGAAGAAGCTGGTGAACCGCATCAGGGGCGAAAGCAGCGCGGCCGTGGCGGAGAGGGTGATGGCAGCCCGCAAACTGCAGGGGGAACGCTTCCGGGACGAGCCCATCTTCACCAACGCGGAGATGACCAGCCGCATGCTCGAAAAATACTGCCCCCTCTCGGACGACTGCAAGGAGCTGATGGAGAATATCATACGCCGTCTGGGGCTGTCCGCACGCGCGTTCTCCCGCATTATAAAGCTCTCCCGCACCATCGCGGACCTGGAGGGTTCCCGCGACATAGAGGCCAGGCACCTTTCCGAAGCCGCCGGCTACCGCTTCCTCGACCGCCGGGACATGGCCCTGCAGGGATAACCAAACCGGGCGCGACATCCCGTCGCACCCGGCTCCCAATAAACATAAAGTATGGCTTACTTTTGTGTCAAATCAGCAATGCGGTGATGTGGTAGCCTATGAATGCGGCTATCCACGCCACAACTATGGTATATGCGCATATTCCGATGGCCCAGCTCCACTTTCCGGTCTCGTTCTTTATGGCCACGAAGGTTGCGATGCAGGGGAAGTACAGCAACACGAATATCATGAACGCCACCGCCGCCGGAAGCGACACGTTCCGCACCAGGGCGGCCTGCAGGGCGGTATCCTCGGAAAGATCTTCGCCTGCCGCGGCCGCGGCGGCGGTCGCCTCGTCACCCGCATACATGACTCCGAGGGAACTCACCACGAGTTCCTTGGCCACTACGCCGGTGAGCAGGCCTATGTCCATTTTCCAGCTGAAGTCCATCGGCTCCATCACCGGGGAGACGGTCTTGCCTATGGTTCCGAGCACGGAATGTTCCTGCTGGTACTCCAGGCCGTTGCTCATGTCGTGCGGGAAATACCCGAGGCCCCAGATTATAATGGAGCCTATGAGGATGGTGGTCGCCATTTTCTGCAGATACTGGCGGCCCTTCTCCCAGGTGTGCCGGCCGATGGCCTTGGCGGTAGGTATCCGGTACGGCGGCAGTTCCATCACGAACGGAAGGTCGTCGTCCTTCAGGACTTTCTTCATGAGGAGGGCGCTCAGTATGGCGAGCAGCACTCCCAGCAGATAGATGCACAGCAGCGCAAGGGCGGAATGTTTCGGGAAGAACGCTCCCGCGAGCAGTACGAATATGGGCAGGCGGCCGGCGCAGCTCATGAACGGGATGAGCGCTATGGTGATGAGCCGGCTCTTGCGGCTCTCTATGGTGCGTGTGGCCATGATGGCGGGCACGTTGCAGCCGAATCCCATCACCATGGGGATGAAACTCTTCCCGTGCAGGCCCAGATGGTGCATCAGCTTGTCCACGATGAACGCCGCCCGCGCCATGTAGCCGCTGTCCTCCATTATGCTTATGAAGAAGTACAGGATGAGGATATTGGGCAGGAACACGAGAACGCTGCCGACTCCGGCTATGACGCCGTCCACTATGAGGTCTTTCAGCCAGCCTTCGTTCATCAGCGAGCCTATCTTGTCCCCTATCCACGCCACCAGGGCGTCTATCCAGTCCATAGGGTACTGGCCTATGGTGAAGGTGGCCCAGAAGATGATGTACAGCAGCACCAGGAAGATGGGGAAGGCCAGCCATTTGTTGGTGACGATGTTGTCTATCCTGTCGGTGAGAGTGAGCTTCGGCTTTTCCTCCTTGTGCGGCCGGTAGGTTTCCTTGAGGGCTCCCTGCACGAACGCGTATTTCGCGTCCACGATAGCGGATTCCGGATTGGTGTGAAGCAGGCCCTCCAGGCGCCGGCTCTCTTCCGAGCGCGCCTCCCTTATGGCGGAAGCGTTGGGGAAGGAATCGATTATGCGCTCCACATCCTTGTCGTTCTCGAGATATTTGATGGCCAGGTAGCGGGTGGAATAATGCGCCCCCACCGTGGCGTTCTCGCGTATATGCTCCTGCAGATGATGCAGGCTCTTTTCGAGTTCTTCGCCGTGGTTGATGTGGATGTGCCGGCCCAGGCGGGGCTCATGGTTCTCGTACATGGCTATCACGGTGTCGAAGAGCTCGGGTATGCCCTCACCGTCGCGGCTCACCGTCGGGCAGCAGGGAATGCCCAGCAGATAGCCGAGCTGCTTCACATCCAGCGTGTCCCCCCTGCTGCGGAGCTCGTCGTACATGTTGAGGGCCATCACCACCCGGAGGTCCATGTCGATGAGCTGGGTCGTGAGATAGAGGTTGCGCTCCAGGTTGCTGGCATCTACAACGTTCACCACCACGTCGGGAAGGGCTTCGAGCAGGTTCTTGCGGACATACAGCTCTTCCGGGCTGTAGGCGCTGAGGGAATAGGTGCCGGGGAGGTCCACCAGCACGAAGTTGTAATCCTTGTACTTGAAGCGGCCCTCCTTCGCGTCCACGGTTACGCCGCTGTAGTTGCCCACATGCTCGTGGGCCCCGGAGGCTATGTTGAAGAGGCTGGTCTTGCCGCAGTTGGGGTTGCCCACGAGGGCCACGCGTATCACATGGCCGCGCTCCTCCGCCAGGGCGGCCATCATGTCGTCGAGGCGGTCTTCGTCGTCGCAGTGGTCCGGCACTATGGCGCTCACGTCGGACTTTTCCCCGAAGCTTTTGAGGGCCTCGTCTTCGGAAACCACGTCTATCTTTTCGGCCTCCTCCCTGCGCAGGGAGACCTTGTAGCCGAGAATTTCGTATTCGATGGGGTCCTTGAGGGGGGCGTTCAGCACCACGCGGACTTTCTTGCCTTTGATGAAGCCCATTTCTATGAGCCTCTTTCTAAAGCCGCCGTGGCCGTTGACTTTTACGATTACAGCGCTCCGGCCTGTCTGCACTTCTGAAAGATTCATTGCCTGTACCGAACTTTGCAGCAGCAAAGGTAAAGCAAAAGCCCCGACGGAGCAATCGCAATATATTGGTATTTTAAGGGTGTATTTCAGATATTTTTGTTTTAGTCGCGTGATTTTGGTAAATTTGGCCTGCCATGAAAAAAATGCTCTCCATTCTGGCGCTCGCCGCCGCTTTCTCCATCTCCCTTCATGCCGAAAACATTCACCCCAAGGCCTCGGCCGAAGCGACGGTGACGGCCGGGAAGGCACGTTTCACCGTCCTCACTCCGCGCCTGGTCCGCATGGAATGGTCCGAAGACGGGCTGTTCGAGGACCGAGCCACCCTCGGCATCGTCAACAGGGACCTTCCCGTGCCGGAATTCAAAAGCCGCCTGTCTTCCGGAAAGACAGTCATCACGACATCGGTTTTCACCCTCACCTATACCGGCAACGACTGTTTCTCGGAAGACAACCTCACCGTGGTCTTCTCCATGGCGGACCCGTCCGCCCGGAAAGGCGTGCGCACGGTGACCTGGAGGCCGGGAATGCCGGATTCGGGCAACCTTCTCGGGACTTGCCGCACACTTGACGGGGCCGACGGGGAGACCACGCGCGACCCCTTCGACAAGGGTCCGGTTTCCCGCGACGGATGGGCCGTCATCGATGAAAGCGCACGCCATGTGCTGGAGCCGGTGGACGCGGACTGGAAATACTGGGTGGCCGAACGGCCGGAAGGGAAGCGCCAGGACCTGTACCTTTTCCTATACGGGCACGACTACAAGTCCGCCGTGCAGGACTTCACCCGCATAGGAGGGCAGATTCCCCTGCCTCCGAAGTGGAGCCTCGGCTACTGGTGGTGCCGCTACTGGGAGTACTCCGACTTCGAATTCGTGGACCTGGCAAAAGAAATCCGTTCCCTGGGCATCCCCATCGACATAATGGTGCTGGACATGGACTGGCACGAGACCTGGAGCTGCTTCACCGACCATCCGAAGCGGGACGAATCCGGCGAAGGCGAAGGCTGGACGGGCTACACCTGGAACGCCAAGCTCTTCCCGAATCCTGCGAACACCCTGCAGGACCTTCACGACCTTGGCCTCAAGACCACCCTCAACCTGCATCCGGCCTCGGGCCTTCAGGTGTTCGAAGAGCCGTATGAGCGCTTCGTGAAAGACTACACATCCCGCACCCGGGACTACGACGGTCCGCAGGATTTCGTGAAGCCTGACGGGACCAGGACCTTCGTCCCCTTCCGGATAGACCAGATGGAATGGGCCGACGCCTATTTCAATTCGGTGATACATCCCTTCGAAAAGCAGGGAGTGGACTTCTGGTGGCTGGACTGGCAGCAATGGAAGGAAAGCCGCTACACAAATGGTCTGAGCAATACTTTCTGGCTCAATTACACTTTCTTCGGGGACATGGTGCGCCAGAGCGAACACCAGGGGCCGGGAGCCAGGAGGCCTATGATTTACCACCGCTGGGGCGGCATAGGCAGCCACCGCTACCAGATAGGTTTCAGCGGAGACACCTATGCCAGCTGGAAGGTGCTCGGCTACCTGCCATGGTTCACATCCACCGCCTCCAACGTGGGCTACGGCTACTGGGGCCACGACATCGGCGGCCACATGCAGCCCAAGGGCGTGGAAAGCACGAATCCCGAGCTATATACGCGCTGGCTGCAATACGGCGTGTTCACCCCCATATTCAAGACGCACTCCACCAAGGACGCCACCATGGAGAAACGTTTCTGGATGTTCCCGGAATACTTCGACGACATGCGCGCCGCGATACGTCTCCGTTACTCCCTGTCGCCCTATATCTACGGCGCCGCGAGGGAGGCATTCGACAGCGGCATATCCATTTGCAGGCCGATGTATTACGACTGGCCGGAAGACGCACGGGCCTACGAAATGAAACAGCAGTTCATGTTCGGGGACGACATCCTGGCCACCGTGGTGTGCGAGGCGGCCGACCCGGCCACCGGCCTGGCGGCGAGGAAGATCTGGCTGCCTGACGGCGAATGGTATGACGTGGCGACCGGCACGCTGTACGGCGGCGGGGAATACAATCTCTCCTACACCGTACACGAGAATCCCTGGTTCGTCAAAGCTGGGGCGGTCATTCCCATGGCGGCCCCGGACATCAGTTCCCTGCAGGAAAGTTCCAACGAAATATGGCTGTTCACCGCTCCCGGAGACGGCTCCAGCCAGGCATGTCTCTACGAAGACGACGGCCTCACCCAGGCATACGGCAGGGATTTCGCCCGCACCCGCATCAGCAAGGAATCGGACGCATCCCGCATGCACATGGAGATTTCCGCAAGGGAGGGCAGCTACAAGGGCGCCCCGGACACCCGTCTGGTAAGGGTCAAGCTCGAGGGAGTGCCCGCTCCCGCCCGCGTGACCGTTGACGGCAGGGATGTTCCCTACAGCCGTTTCGCCGCCTCCGAAGCGTCAAAGGACAGGACGAAGGCGGTATGGGGCTACGAAGGGAGCGACCTCGCGGCAGTCATCTATCTGCCCGAAGCGCCGGCCGCTTCCGCCGTCACGGTGGATTGCTTCTACGACGCGCAGGAGGGCAGGGTCCTGCTTGACGGCAAGAAGGGCATTCTGCACAGGGCCATGGAGCTCACCCCGGAAGCCAAGCTCCGGATGAAGCTCCGCACCCTGCCGGATGCGTTCATGCTCCTTTCCCAGACGGCCAGCTTCATCACCGAGGATCCCTACGGCGCGGCCGGCTATCTGGAAAGCATTGACCTGGATGCCGTCTCCAGCTGCTTCGAGGGCACTCCAGCCCGGGAATTCGGGGAAAAAGTCACCGCACAGACAAGGCTTTAGGGGCAATCGTCGCTCCCGGTAAGCAAAGTGACTGCCATGAGGCCGATGACCACGTCGTTGGAGAGGGTTCGGAGCGTGAGGGAGGAGAGTTCCCTGCCGGGATCGAGCGGCATCTTGAGTATCTGCGCCGCGCCCCCGGGGATTCCCTTGTCGGTCACCTTGGCCACGTCGTAGAGCTGCCCGTTCTCCTCCGCCTGCGTGAAATCCACATCCACGTCGCGCGCCACCGTTCCGTCGCGGAGCAGCACCCGGTAGGGAATCTTCGGCGAGGTCCAGAAGGCGCGGTCGTCACGGTAGTAATCCTGCTCTATGGAGCACCAGTTTATAGGATTGAGCAGCGGCATGTCCGTCCGGGTGCCGTCGGCGTAGCGCACCGTCACTACGCCGTTGTCGATGCGGCTCTGCATGTTGTTGGTGCTGCCGGCCATCAGCAGGCAGGCGTAGCCGGCCGAGCCGTCCAGCGGGAAGCTGAGGGAGTCGGGATAATTGTCCCAGAGCGAAGTGTAGGCTATGTTCCATCCTTCTGCAGGGGACAGGAAGCCGAGGCCCAGGCCGGTGTCGAAAACCCCTTCCCGGATACATGCGCGCAGCCCGTCATCCTCCACGTCGGGTTGCACGAACGGGGTGCACCAGTCGCCCACCCCCTGCCTGGGAATCTGAAGGGTTGTAACGGCCGGCCGCGGAGATATGTAATCGTTGCGGAATATATCGTCCACATTCGAGTTGAATGCGGCGCTGATATCCACCATGCGCGACTGCGCCGGCACTATGTCGTCCAGCCCCATCGCCGTCATGTAAGCGGGATCGGAGGCATCCGCCCTGGCCGGGCGCACCACCTCGTAAACCGGCGCGGCGGGCAGTTTTCGGCGGTCCACCACTATCGTCTGCTTCCGGGCGGAGGTGCCCTCCGTCTCCAGGTACGCGCCTCCCCCAGCGCCGCTGAGTATGACGACCCGGAGCTGCTGCGGGAAATTCTGCTCCACTTCGTAGATGTCCCTGTTCCCTTCGCGGCGGAAGGAATAGCTGAGATAGGGCGTACGGATGGAGGCGCGGTCCCAGTCCGCCGGGAAGGCGGGGCTTATCACGCAGCGGCCTTCAAGAGCGTCCGGGAATATGCCGAAAAGGCCGTTGACAATGGCGCGGGAGGTGATGCCCACGTTGTCGGCGAAATCCCGGTAAGCCTCGTTCTTGGCCTTGTCGTACCAGCTGATCTGCCCGAAGTTGCCGGGGCTGGCGCCCAGATACATTTCGTCCAGCAGGTCCGCCTTGAGCAGTTTGAAGCCGGAGTCGCTGCGGCCGGCCTGCAGGTATGCGAGCGCCATGGCCGCCACTTCGTCATGCGCCACGTTGTTGGTGCTCCACACATAGGGCATCCAGTCGCTCGAGGATATGGTGAAAAGGTCCTTCTCGGGCGCGGGCAGCTTGAGGCCCAGGGCTTTCATGGCCTTGGAGTCGTAAGCGTAGCGCACCGGGACATGGGGGATTTCATTGTCCACATAAACCGTTGCGCGGTACGCCTGCTCCGGGGTGCACGCCCCGCAGTCTATGGGGGCGTAGATGCTCCATACGGCGGCGTCGCGGTGCACCCGGCCGAGCCCCATAAGGTCTTCGTATTCGGCCCAGTGACCCTCGTCTTCCAGCCAGAGGCGGGCGTTCATGGCGGCCAGTATGCCCGCGGCTTCGGCCCTGTACGGCTCCGGATCCTCCCCCAGCAGTTCCGCGATCTGCGAGGCCTTGAGATTGGCGAAATAGTTGCGTGCCGAAGAATGTGTCACCGCGCCGCCGTTGTAGTAGAGGGCGTCGCTTGCCCAGATGCAGGCGTGCGCGTCGTAGAGATGGTCCCCGTCGGGGTCGAAATTGCGCTTCTCCCACTCGAGGTGCAGTTTCAGATACGGCCACATCGCGCGCAGGAATTCCGGGTCGGCGTCATAGCCGCAGTGGCGCAGGAAAGCGTCGATGTAGTCCATGTTCATGTCGTAATGGCTGATGATGTCCGTACGTCCGGGCGTGTTGCAGATATAGCCGTTGGAATAGAAGGGCGTACCCCATTTGCGGTCGGACCGGGCGAGGTTGTATTCCTCGCTCTGCGAGGGCTGGCCGAAAACGGGCGGCACGTCGGTCACCATGCTTGTGGAGTAGGCCGCAAAATGCGTCCTGGCCCTGTCGTTCCAGCCCAGCACGTCCCCGGCGTAGGCACCCCTCCAGCCGAGGTAATGCGCCCTCCAGCCGACCGCCCCGTGCAGGTAGGTCAGCCCGTCCCAGATGCCGTCGCCGGCAGCCGCCATGTTGGAGCCGAGGGTGTTGAAGAACGGGTCCGGCGTCTCGATGTCCACGCGTTCCGCAATCTCGCGCCAGGCGGCCTCCTCCTTTGCATATCTCTCCGCCCCGGCCGCGCCGTCGGCGGCGAAAAGGGAGTCGTCGTGCTCGTAGAACAGGTAACTCACCGGGGCTGCCGGCCATTCGACCACGGAAAGGTCCTTCTCGGGCTCGGATGCATCGAAAAGTTCGCGCGGGTCCACGCCCAGGTCGCCGTCGCGGCTCATGCGCGTGCTTGCGATGCGGCAGCGCCTCACGGCAAGCACCGGAGTGCCGCGGAAGCCTTCGGCCTCCACCTTCCACGCCGCACCTTCGCCGTACTGCGACGCGAGCACCGTGATGCGTATTTCCCCCTTCCCCCAGGAGTCGTCGCGCAGACGGTAACTGCGCATGCCGCCGCGGTAACGGGCCTCGCACCACGTGGTGCTGTCAAGCTGCGTCCGCCTGCCGTCCAGCGTGAGGAAGAAGCGGAAATTCCAGCTGTCCTCCCTGTCGAACGCAGCGAACAGCGGCCTGTCTCCGGTCTCCATGCGGAAACGGGTATGCGTGCCGTAAAGCGCACGGGTATAGCGGTTTGAACCGTTGATGCACACAATGTCCTTACCGTCGGGGAAATAATGCATGATACGCGTATCGGCGGAGGGGCTTCCGGCGCAGGAAGCGAAAGCCCAGGCCGCGCAGGCCGTAATTGTCAGAAAGTGTATTATTCTGTTCATAACTTCTCAATGAGCGTAAAACTAATAAAAAATTAGTAAATTAGCAGTCACAAATATATTATCTCATGTCAGAAGGAGACAAACAGGCGAAACGAATACAGACATCCCTGCTCAGCGCAGGTGAAAAGAAACTTCTTATCTGGCTGGCGGGCCATCAGCCTTCCTGGATTACGTCGGATTTCATGACCTTCCTGGGGTTCATCGGCTCCGTTTGCATCGCAGCCGGTTTCATCCTTTCCAACCTCGGAGTACAGTGGCTCTGGCTTGCCATTTTCGGCCTCGCCCTCAACTGGTACGGAGACAGCCTCGACGGCACCATAGCCCGCGTGCGCAACGCCCAGCGCCCGGTATATGGCTACTATCTGGACCACAACATGGACATCATCAACGAGCTGCTGATGTTCATAGGCGTGGGGCTCTCGCCCTGGGTGCACCTCAACCTCGCCCTCATGGCGCTCGTCTTCTATCTGGTGCTCACCGTCGTACAGAACATCAACGCGCACCTGCGGCAGGAATTCAACCTCACATACGCCAAGCTGGGGCCCACCGAACTCAGGCTGATAATAATACTCATCTGCCTGATATTCATCTTCATACGCCCCGTGAGGGAATTCCGGCGCCTCGTCACCTTGCTCGGCAACTCCTACACCTTCACGATATTCGATTACCTGGCTTCGTTCATAGTGGCAGCCTTGGGTATCATCTGCCTGGCATATTTCATCAAGGACCTTCGCTACTACGCCAAGATCGACCCTCCAAAAAAGGGGAACTGATGCTCGAACCGCTGCTTCCTGTTTCCGACCTGGAAAAGGCCGCCCCCATTTTCCGCGGGAAGGCCGGGAGGGCGCTTGCGCGCTTCCTCTTCAAGGTGTTGGGGGTGGACAAGGCCGAAAAGGAATACGCCAGGCTCGAAGGGCTGGACGGCCCCGACGCCACCGAAGCCTTCCTCAGGAACACCGGAGTAAACTACAGCGTGCAGGGCGGGGAGAACCTCGCGGATCTTCCGGACGGGCCGTTCATCACCATAAGCAACCACCCCATTGGCAGCATTGACGGAATCATCCTCGTGGACTACATGGGCCACAGGTATCCCGGTTACAAAGTGATGGTGAACAAGTTCCTCATGCGCATCAAAGTGATGAACAGCAGTTTCATCTCCGTAATTCCCACAGGCGAGGAGCGCACCGCGCCCACTCCCGAAAGCATCGGGGGCGTGCGTGCGGCGGTGCGGCAGATAAAGCAGGAAGGGCTGCCGCTGGGGCTGTTCCCCTCGGGAGCGGTGTCGGACCTGAAGCCCGGCAGGCGTCCCGTGGTGACCTTGCCGGACGGCACCACATACACCGAGCCGCGGATCCGCGACCGCGAGTGGCAGATGCCCATAGTGAAATTCATCTCCAGGATGAACGTCCCCGTCGTCCCCATACGCTTCTTCGACGGCAATTCCGGCCATTACTACCGCCTCGGGGCATTGTTCGGGTGGAAAGTGCGCCTGCTGCGCTTCCCGAGGGAAGTGACCAACAAGCGGGGAAAGACCATACGCCTCGGCATAGGGCCCGTCATCACACCCGCTCAGCAGGCCGCCTGCAAGGATATGGAAGAGCTCCGCGCCCTTCTGCGCGGCTCCGTTTACAGTCAGGAAATCAAGAAAAAATAAATATGTGCACAACTCTCATTGTCGGCAGCAAGGCGATGGCCGACGGATCAAGAATTTACGCCCGTTCAGACGACTCCACTTCCATTAACGCCACCCGCCTGGCCTGGTATCCCGAAACGGACGAAGGACCGGCCGGATTCGTGGCCCTGGACAGTCCGTTCCGCTGTTCTCTTCCAAGGAAAAGGCTGGCCTTCAGCGCGCTCGAGCGCATAGACCTCCCTTATCACTGGGGAGAGGCCGGATTCAACTCCGCGGGAGTGGGCATGAGCGCCACGGAAACCATCTTCAGCAAAAAAGAAGTACTCGACCTTGATCCCTACGTGCCCGAAGGGCTTGCCGAGAACAGCGTCTATCACATAGTGCTCCCTTACGTCAGGAGCGCCCGCGAGGGGGTGAAGAGGCTCGGCGCGCTTATCGAAGAGCACGGCAGCGCGGAAGGGTTCGGAATCGCCTTCATGGACAGCCGGGAAACATGGTATCTGGAGAACGCCGGAGGACACCGCTGGCTCGCATGCCGCATGCCCGAAGACAAATACCTGGCCAGCGGCAACCAGAGCCGCTACCGCGCCTACAATCCAAAGGACACCCGCAATTATCTGGCATCCAAGGACTTGGTTGAATGGGCGGCGGAGCACCGTCTTTTCAAGGGGGAATTCGACTTCCACGAAGCCTACAGCCTCGAGAGCGAGAACGACAAGACCTACAACTACCCGCGCGTATGGGGCCTTCAGAAAATGTTCACGCCTTCGGTCAGGACCGACGTGCGGGTAAACAATTTCCCGGTATTCCAGGCTCCCGACAAGCCCATTTCCATCGAAGACGTGAAGGCCGCCTTCCGCTTCCACTATGACGGCACCGCCCACGACCCGTATCTGCACTCCAACCCGAAGGAGCCGTACCGTCCCGTCAGCATCTTCCGCACCATCAACACCCATATCCTGCAGGTGCGGGAGAATCTCCCGAAGGAAATCGGCTGTCTGGACTACATGGCCGAAGGCATGGCGGACCTGGGCGTGTTCCTCCCCCTCTACCAGGGAGTGAAGAGCTATCCGAAGGAATACACCGTGGGCACCGGACATTCCGAAACCGGTTCGGCCTACTGGACCTTCCGCAAGGTGTCCGCACTCGGCATGATGAACTACAACGAGTTCGCTCCCATCATCAAGGGACGCTTCGGGGCCCTGGAGGCCGAGAACGCCCAGAGGCAGAAAGAGATGGAGGCGGAATACCTCCGCATCTGCGGCGAGCAGCCGATAAAGGCCGGCGAAATGCTTCAGGAATGGTCAGACAAAATGCTCTCCCGCGCACTGCACGTGGCGGAAGAGCTTATTGAAGAATTGTTCACCCGCCTCACCAGGGACATAGAGGCGGAGTACAAGTTCCACGGAGCCTGAGGCTTATTTCCCTCCTACATGGAAGGCCACCGCAAGGTCTTCTATCTCCTTGTCCGTTATGGGGTGGAGTTTTCCGGCCCCCTGGGCGAGGATCAGCGAGTGCGCGGCGAATTCGGCCACTTCCAGACGGTCGAAGGCATTGATCATGCTGTCGGCCGCCACAATCACGGAATCGTTGTCTATCAGGGCGCAGGGGCGGTCCTTGAAAGCCTCGGCCACCTCCGACGGCGCGGTGTACTGCGAGCCGTAGGGGAAACGGGGCACGTCCTGCAGGAAAATCCACGTCTCGGGGATGGTGCGCACGTTGAAGGGAGCGTCGGTGGTGCAGAATCCCATGAGGGACGGGCACTGGGTGAGGACGATGGCATTCACATGCGGATTCCTGCGGTATATTTCGAAATGCAGGGCCGTGGCGCGGCTCGGCTTCTTGCCGGCCTCCACCATGCCGTCCTTCACCTGCACCAGGTCTTCTTCGTCGATGTCCCAGCGCTGCACGCCCGTGGGGGTGATGACGAAGTCGTTGCCTTTCCAGCGCATGGAGACGGTGCCGTAGGAGCTGCTCATCAGATGCTGGTCGCACGCGCGGCGCACGAACTTGCATATCTGCTCGCGCAGCAGCCTCTCCTCGGAGGGATGGGACACGCCCATGAAGTGCTGGAACTCGGGCACGTGCTGCTCGAGCATGAGTATCTGGTCTTCGGTAAGATATTTGGGTTCTCCCAGCCTCTTGGCGTTGAGGATGGTGCGTGCGCAGAGCTCGAGGGTTTCGAAGCGCTGGTAGGCGTCGCCGATGTCTTCGCCGCAGAGCACCACGCCGTGATTCTCCATGATTACGGCCTTGTACTCGGGGTTCTTCCTGAACTCGGCCGCGATTTTCCTGCCGAGCGCCTCGCTGCCCGGCACCTCGTAGGGAGCGAAACCGATGGGGCCGCAGACGGTGCGGGCCTGGGGAAGTATGCTGGTGCCCGGAATCTCATGGATGACACTGAAGGTCACCAGTCCCGGAGGATGTGCGTGGATTACCGCATTCATCTTGGGACGCATTTCATATATGGCCTTGTGGAAAGGCAGTTCGGAAGACGGACGGTGCTCCCCGATGACGGTCCCGTCGGGTTTTACACAGACGATGTCCTTCGGGGAGAGGGAGCCCTTGTCTATGCCGGCGGGGGTGATCCAGATGTCTCCGTTCTCGTCCCTTATGGAGAGATTGCCTCCCGAGGTGGTGGTGAGGCCGCCCCGGTAGATGCGTCCGATAATCAGCGTGAGCTGGTCCGCGGGATGCATGAGCTTGGTGTTCAGTTGTTTCATATTTGCGTGAATAAATCGTTTATGACAGGAACAAAGTATTTCTTGATGGCAGGATAATCCGGCAGATGGCCTCCGGGGTAGTCTATCCGCCTTAGGGGATAGCGCTCCCCGAATTCGGACGCGCAGTGCACCAGGGCGTCGCCGTCCGCGAACATGCCCGTGGTAAGGGCGATTTCCTCCGGGGTGAGAGCGTCGAACTGCCCTTCCTCCATGCGTGCATACGCCCCGATGACGGCATCGTCCACCGTGAAGCTGACGGCGCCGTCCGCGCGCGGGGAGAGATACGGCCTCTCGCCCTTCATGGTGCCGAGCAGCACCGAAGGATGGAAGTCGGGGTTGACCAGAAGTTTCCTGCGGCCGCGCAGCTTCTGCGCAAGGAAACCGCCGAGTGAAAGCCCCACCACCAGGTCGGGGTTGTTCTCTTCGCACAGGCCGCGCAGCAGGTCCAGGGCGGCCTGGGGCTCCAGGGGCAGGTCCGGGGAAAGCACCTCGCAGGGCCTCAGGAGTATCCTGAGGGAACTGGCCATCTTGTATCTCCCGGAAGAGCCGAGCCCGTGTGCGAAAAGGATTTTCATCGCCTACAGTTCATCCGGATGGGCGAGCAGGTACGCCTCCGCCTCGGGGTTCCAAAGCCCGTGGTGGGCCTTGCAGAGCCTGTCGAGCTCGGCGTAAACCGGCTTGGTTTTACCGGCCTCCCCGAAATCAGCGATGGCCGTGAGCGGCATGGTGAGCTGGGTGTAAACCATCTTCTTGCCGCCCTTTATGTCGGGAAGGTTCAGGGTGGTGTCCACCACGGTGTTGAGACCGCCTATATGGGTGATGAGACCCGCAGGATCCATGCCCTTGCCCATGAGGAGGATGGCCTCCTTCATGTCGTCGGAGTTGCCGCCGCTGGTGCCCACGATGTGGTGGGCCTCATAGTGCACGTTGTAGAAGTTGAACCTGGCGCTGAAGTCCGGATTCTTGGGGCCGGAGAAGAAATCCAGGCAGCCGTCGAAACCAAGGATGGCGTCGGCCTGCTCCACCACGGCGGGGACGGGGGCCATCACCACCACGTCGTCGTAGCCCGTGCCGCCGGAAAGTGCGCGGAGCGTCTCCACGGGATCCCCGCTGCCGGTGTTGACGTAGTGTATGTCGATGCCACGCGCTGCGAACATCTCCTTGGTGTAGAGGGTTTCGGCGCGGTCCAGCCGGGACTGGTCGATGTCCGTCACCACAAAGAGCGACGGAACCGGGCCCTCGCGGTGCAGCACGTAGTTTATCATTGCAAGCCCCATCGGGCCTACGCCGGCGAGGAGGGCCATCTTGCCGCTTTCCTTGATTTCCATCTTGTGCTCATACGAGCCGGGAGCGGTGTGGTAGTGCGCGTGCAGCGCGCCGATGACGCAGCTGATGGGTTCGCTGAGGGATGCGGGATAGAACGCCTCCCCGTAATAGGGGAAGAGGCACTTCTGCTCCATCACCTCGTTCGGGATGATGACGTAAGTGGCATCGCCCCCGCAATACTTGTAGGAGTAGCCGGGAGCCGACAGTATGCCCACCGGACCGCCGGGATAGTTGATGGCCGGCTGGATGGAGAATTTCTGTCCGGGCTTGAACTCGTCCTGCCATTTACTGCCCACCTCGACGATGACGCCGGCGAACTCGTGCCCTATTATGGTGGGGTTCACGGCCACGTCGTCCGGCACCCTCTTGTGGTCCGCCCCCTGGTGGGAAGACTTGTAGGAGGACATGCAGATGTCGTCGCTTATTACCTTGGCGAGGATTTCGTCTTCCCGCAGCTCCGGGAGCTCGAACTCTTCGAGCCTCAGGTCTTCTTTTCCGTAAAGACGTACAGCTTTTGTTTTCATATGGTAAACGTGTTTTCTGTATTTTTGACTTCGATGGGGATTATGCCAGCATGCTCTGGCCGCCTGTCACGGGTATGGCCTGGCCTGTTTCGCCGGTCTGCTCGATGGCGTAGAGGATGGCCTTGGTAACATCCTCCGGGTTGCAGCCCTTGTGCATCGGAACCTTGCTGAGATAGTACTCGCGCACGTCTTCGACGGTTTTGGCCCCGGGCACCTTGCCGGCGTTCAGGTACTGCAGGAACAGGCCGTTCACGGGATTGCTCCAGAGCGGGCCGTCCAGATAGTTGCCGGGACATACCGAATTCACCTTGATGCGGAAGGGGGCCAGCTCAAGCGCGAAACTCTGGGTGAGGCCTATGCCGCCGAACTTGGCGCCGGCATACGCGAAATTCTTGTTGGAACCCACCAGGCCGCTCTTGGAATTGATCTGCACTATGTCCGCGAAATATTCCGGGTCCATGGCGGTCTGGGCCTTCATGGCGCGCACCACCGCCTTCGTGCACAGGAAATAGCCCTTGTAGTCGATGGAGGTGACGAAGTCGAAGTTCTTCTCGGTCATTTCCTCCAGGCTTCCCGCGCGGAGCACACCCGCATTCGAGACGAACGCGTCGATTGCCCCGAACTCGAGCACGGTGCGGCGCATGAGCTCTTCCAGGCTGGCAAGGTCGGAGACGTTCGTCTTGACGAAGATGCTGCGGTTGCCCCTGGAAATGGCGTTGAAGCTGTCCGCGGTCTTGCGGCCGCCTTCCTCGTTGAGGTCGGCCACCACTATGTTGGCTCCCTGCCTGAAGAGGCTGCGGGCTATCCCTTCGCCGAAGCCCTGTGCGGCTCCGGTGACGATGACGGTCCTGCCCTCAACGCGTCCCGCGGAAGCGGTGGCGTTCACCTTGCGGCGGTAATTCTCCACCTCCCAGTTGTCGATGAAGTTTATCTGGCGCCTGTTCATGGGGTGTTCCCCGCCGAAGCTCCCGGCGTACCACGCCACCTTGACGGCGTCCGTGAACACCTCCGCGACCGTGTTCGCCTGCGCGGCGCCGTCGCCCACGGCCACAAGGCCCAAGCCCTTGACAAGCAGCACCTTGGGGGTGTAGCCGTTCTTCCGCACATAGGCCTCTATCTTTTTCTCCGCCACGGCCACGAGTTCCCCGGGGGCGCAATCAAGGTAGATGTATTCGCTCTTGCAGTAAACTATCTGGTCGGGGTCGAAGGGCGTCATTATGGCCTTCACGGATTCCCTGTCCTTCAGGAAGCCGGCGATGAGGGGATTGTTTACTACCTTGAGCGTCTTGAGGCCGCGTCCTCCGCGGCTCAGTATGCTGCGTATGGCGGGAATGGTGTCGCAGACGCTTTCGTCCACGGGGACCTCCCCTTCGGGAAGGGCCGCCTCATGCGCGGCGAGCCGGGCGAGGATGCCGTCGTATATGCTCTCTATCTCTTCAGTTGTGTCGGCAGCCACGAAAATGCCGTGGTTCTGCAGGAAAATCACCTTGGGCTCCGCGCCGGCCGCCTTCCTGTAGGCCTGCACCTTGTCGTACACCTTCTTGAAGAGGGTGTAGCCCGGGTCTGTATAGGGGATGAAAAGGGCGTCCGGGAACAGCTCGGCGCATTTCTCCCGGGCATGGGCGGAACACATCAGGCCGTTCACGGCCGTGGGGTGCAGGTGCACCACGAAAGCGGCTTCCAGGCAGTTGTGCATCGAGGTCTCCACGGAAGGACGGCGGTCAGTGGTGATGCAGGCGGCGGCCAGGTCGTTCTTCACCTGCTCCTCGCGCTCGGCTACGACTGAGCTGTACTTCTTCCGTCCCATGGGGTTGAGCAGGGAGCGGTCCAGCACTGCGAAACCGTCCTCTCCGATGGTGGCGAGGGCGTGTCCGCTGGCCTTCACCCAAAGCCTGTCCGCAGTCTTGAAGGAAGTGTTGCCGCCTCCGGCAATGACCATGGACGGATCCGATCCATACTTGCGGGAGACCGCTATAAGTGATTCTATCTCTTTCATTTAATCGATTGCTTTTGAAATGGTTTCAGCCCCTTCCGCGGCAGTGGCGAGGGAGCTCTGGTGAGCGGCCACGAGGCATGCGCCGCGGTAGTTGATTTCCTTGAGCACAGGGGACAGGGCGTCCGCGTCGCGGGTGCGGAGCGTCACCGGCTCCATGGCCGGGGTGTTGTGCTCCGAACCGAAGGTTACGGTGAAGCCCTCGTCCACCAGGTAGCCGGCATAGTCTTCCAGCACCCTGGTGGTGTTGCGGGTGGTGATGAACTCGCAGGAGCGTATGCCGCGCTTCCTGAGGGTGTCGGCGCATTTCTGCAGGTCCTGCTCAAAATCGGTGAATTCTCCCTTGGCATTGTCGGCGAGGAAGGGGTAGGTGGGGATTCCGCCCGCCGCTTCGATTATGCGCTGCACAGTCTCCATGGGGAGGAACGCTTTGGGATCCTCGGGCACGAAGGCGGCGCCTCCGGCCTTCAGCAGCCTGCTGCGGATTTCGTTCTCGACCGCGGCGATGTCGGCGGGGTCCGCCTTCATGGGAACGCCGAAGATGCGCCCGTAGAGCTCCGCCCCGGCGGCGGCATCCCCTCCGGTCTTCTCCGCGACCGCGAGGCGCAGGGCCTTGGCGAGATGGCGCTCGCGAACGCTCCCGCGGGTAAGGCGGTCGCGCACTTCGGAATAGGAGATATTGAAGCCGGCCTTGACGGAGTCCAGGTGGGAGTTGAGCTTGCAGCACATCTTCTCCACCTGCAGATTGGATTCGGCGCGCACTTCCGCGAGCTGCGCGGCTTCCCTGCCCCGCAGCACCACCGGATAGCACAGGCCCTTGCCGCTGATGTAAGTGCGGCCCGGATTGTTGGGATCGTTCACCCTGACGCCGGCGGCCTGGTCTTCCACATTGAGGGATATGAACTCTATGCCGAACAGCGGGAAGAGGCGGCGGGCCTTGCAGCCTTCGCTCCATTCCCTGTAGCCGTCGAGAGAATAGAAGTCGTTGATTCCCACCACCTTCACCCCTTCCTTGCAGGCCATGTCGAGCGCTTGTGAAACGCTGTCGAAGGCACTGAAGGAATAAGGAGTGTGGAGATGGGCGTTTACATCCGGAACTTTCATGGCTCAGACACCTTTCTTGGCACGTATCATCTTCTGCGCGGAGGTCTGGTTGGTGGTGGGCACCCAGCCTTCCAGCGGCAGTATCTGCTCGTTGATGGCATCCAGGAACCAGCTCGCCTGCGGGAAGAAGGACTCCTCGAGTTCGTGGCACGGGGTGATCCAGTTGCGGGAGCCGAGCACCACGGGAGCCGCGTCCAGGAAGTCGAAGCAGAAGTTCGTGATGTTGGCGGCGAGGTCGTTGAGGAAGGAGCCGCGGGCCACCGCGTCGCTCGCAATGACTATGCGGCCGGTCTTCCTGACGCTCTCGACCACCTTTTCGTAATTGAACGGGACAAGCGAACGGGCGTCGATGACCTCCGCTTCCAGGCCGTACTTCTCCTTGAGCAGGTCGGCGGCCTCGATGGCCTTGTAGAGGGTGGCGCCTATGGTGAGGAAGGTGATGTCCTTGCCGGCGCGCTTGATGTCGGGTTCGCCGAAGGGGATTTCGTAGTATCCGGCGGGGACGCCTCCCTCATGGAACTTCTCTCCCGCGCCGTAGAGGCGCTGGCTCTCGAAGAAGATGACGGGGTCGGTGCCCTGGAGGGCGCTGTTCATGAGGCCCTTGGCATCGTAAGGCGTAGCCGGGAACACCACCTTGAGGCCCGGAATGTGGGTGCAGAGGCTGGTGAAGTCCTGGGAGTGCTGCGCGCCGTACTTGCTGCCCACGGAAACGCGCACCACCACCGGCATCTTGAGGATGTTGCCGCTCATGGCCTGCCACTTGGGCAGCTGGTTGAATATTTCGTCGCCGGCGCAGGTGATGAAGTCGCAGTACATGATTTCGGGAATCACGCGGCCGCCGCACATGGCGTATCCTATGGCGGTGCCGACAATGGCGGCCTCCGCTATCGGGCTGTTGAACAGGCGATGGTTGGGGATGGCTTCGGTGAGCCCGCGGTAAACGGCGAACGCGCCGCCCCATTCACGGTTCTCCTCGCCGTAGGCGACGAGGGTGGAGTCCTTGTAGAAGCGGTCTATGACGGCCTCGAACACGCCGTCGCGGAAGTTGTACATCTTCATGCTGGACACCGGCTTGCCGTCCTTGTCCAGGTAGAAGCGGGACTTGCCCTCTATCTGCTTCACGCGCGGGCACTCCTCCATGGGAAGGAGGACGTCCGGCTTCACGCCGGGGGCGAAGGAATCCACACTGCCGTTGCTGAACATCATGTCGCCGAGAAGTTCGTCGCGGCCCGCGAGATCCATGCGGGGGGAGAGAGTGAAGTCGATGGCGAGCTTGTAGTTGGTGAAGATGTTGTCCTTGACATAGGCCTGTATGGCGTCGAGGGCGGCCTGGTCGCAAACGCCGGCGCCGACGAGTTTCCTGCCGAAAGCCACGATGCTGTCTTCCTCCTCCCATGCGGCGATTTCCTCCTTGGTGCGGTAGGATGACTGGTCGCTCGGGGAATGGCCTCCGTAGCGGTAGGTGACGATGTCCAGCAGGGCGGGGCCTTCCTTGGCCTCGAGCAGGGCCTTCTTGCGCTTCATGGCGTCGATGACGGCGAGGGGGTCGTATCCGTCCACGCGCTCCGCGTGCATGTTCTCGGGGTTGAAGCCGGCTCCGAGACGGGCCACGAAGCCGTAGCCTGCGGTTTCTCCGTTGGGCTGGCCGCCCATGGCGTACTGGTTGTCCATCACGTTGAAGAGGACGGGCAGGCCGCCCTTCATGTCGCCTTCCCACATGGTCCTGAACTGGTCCATGGTGGCGAAGGTCATGCCTTCGAGCACCGGTCCGCGGGCATAGGAGCCGTCGCCGAGGTTGGCCACCACTATGCCCTTCTTGCGGTTGACCTTCTTGTAGAGGGCGGCGCCCACCGCGATGGAGCCGCTGCCGCCCACGATGGCGTTGTTCGGGTAGATGCCGAACGGGGTGAAGAAGGCGTGCATGCTGCCGCCGAGCCCCTTGTTGAAGCCGGTGGTGCGGGCGAAAATTTCCGCCATCGCCCCGTAGAGGAGGAAGTGGATGGCGAGTTCCTTGACGTCGTTTCCGTCATAGCCCTTCTTCGCCACTGCGAGGGTGGCGCCGTCCCAGAACTCCTCCATGATTTTGGTGAGTTCGGCGTCGGAGAGCAGCTGTATGGAACGGAGTCCCTTGGCGAGGATTTCGCCGTGGGAACGGTGACTGCCGAAAATGAAGTCGTCCGTGTCGAGCGCGTAGGCCATGCCCACCGCCGCGGCCTCCTGGCCGGCGGAGAGATGCGCGGGACCGGGGTTGTTGTACTCCACCCCGTTGTATCCTCCGGTGGTCTTGACCAGGTTGAGCATGGTCTCGAATTCGCGGATGATGGACATGTCGCGGTAAATGCGCAGGAGGTCATCCTTGGTGTAGTTGCCTTCCTTCAGTTCGTCCTCCACCGTCTTGTCATAGGTCATGACGGGTATGGGGTCTATCCTGATTTCGTGCTTTTCGGGATAAAGCGTCTTTTTGGGATCTACGTATATTGACTTGGGCATAGTGTTTTGCTATTTGACTGTGAATGCTGTTTCCTTGATGATTTCCGAAACCGTCGGATGCGGGAAGATTATCTCCTTGAGCTGCTCTATGGTCATCTCCGTCTCTATGGCGAGGCACATGCCGCTTATCATTTCCGAAGAGGGATTGCCGAGCATGTGCACGCCGAGCACCTCATGGTACCTGGCGCCGTAGATGACCTTGCAGAGGCTGGGGTCGGTATTCTCGTTTTCGGCGATGTAGCGGCCCGCGTATGTCATGGGAAGCCTGGCCACGCCGTACTCCCTGCCGGAAGCCTTCACCTGCTCCTCGGTGAGGCCCACGCCCGCCACCTCGGGATTGGTGTAAACCACGCTGGGGACGGCGTCGTAGCGCATGTGGTCGCGGCGGCCGAGGATGTTGTTCACCGCCACCTCCCCTTCGCGGGACGCCACGTGCGCGAGCATGGGCGTGCCGGCCACCACGTCGCCGGCAACCCACACGCCGGGAACGTTGGTGCGCATGCGGTCGTCCGCGGGGATGCCGCGGCCCGTCTCCACGCCCAGGTTCTCCAGGCCCAGCCCCTTCACGTTGGAACGGCGGCCGACGGAAACCAGGATCTTGTCCCCGGCCACCCTGCAGGTCTGGCCCTTCGGGTCCTCGTAAACCACCTCGTTGCCTTCTATGCCGACCACCTTGCAGCCCAGGCAGAATTCAATTCCGCGTTTGGCGTATATCTTCTGGAGATTTCCGCTGATTTCATCGTCGAGCGGGCCGAGTATCTTCGGGAGCATCTCCACGACGGTGACCTTGGTGCCTATGGTGTTGTAGAAGGCGGCGAACTCCATGCCTATCACGCCGCCGCCGATGACCACGAGTTCCTTCGGCTGCTCGGTGAGCGAGAGGATTTCGCGGTTGGTGACGACCACGTCCCCCGCTTCCCGGAGCCCCGGTATGGGGGGAACCGCAGCTTCGGAGCCGGTGCACACGAGGAGGTCCTTCACGGCGTATTTTTCGCCGGCCGCGGAGATTACGATTCCCTCCGGGCCGCGCCCGTCCACATAGGCCTCGGCGTTCACGACCGTGACCTTGTTCGCCTTCATGGCTGCGCGCACGCCGCCTACGAGCTTCTTCACCACCTTGTCCTTGCGGGCAACCACCTCGGCGTACTTCAGTTCGGCGCCGCCGGTGCCATATACTCCATAGTGTTCGCCCTGCATGGCGTAATTGTAAACTTTGGCGCTGTAGAGAAGCGTCTTGGTGGGAATGCAGCCCTCGTTGAGGCATACGCCGCCGAGGGACTTCTTCTCGAAAAGTACGGTCGCGAGCCCTGCGGCTCCGGCCCTTTCAGCGGCCACATATCCGCCGGGACCGCCGCCAATTATGGCTAAATCGAATTTTTGCATTTTTCAGGCTTGTTAAAGTTCAACTTCCAGGTTCTCGATCTGGGTGGCGACTTCCTTCAGGAACTTCGTCGCCTGGCCGCCGTCTATGGCGCGGTGGTCGTAGGTGAGGGACAGGCCCATGTACGGCACGAAGGCATAGACTCCGCCGCCGAGGTCCTTCGGACGCGGCACGATGGTACCCACGCCCAGGATGGCCGTCTGGGGAGCGTTCAGCACGGGAGTGAACCACTCGACTCCGTAGCCGCCCAGGTTGGATACCGTGAACGAGGCCGCCTCCGTGGCGATGAGGTCGGGATTCACCGACCCCTTCTTGCAATCGTCTGCGAGAGCCTTGAGCTGCTTGCTCAGGGCCACGATGCCGAGCTCTTCGGCGCGCTTCACCGCAGGAACCATGAGGCCGCGGTCGGTGTCCACGGCGCAGCCGAGGTTCACCACGCCGTAGAGCCTGAGGGAGTCGCCGAGGCAGTGGGAATTGACCTCCGGGAACTTCTGCAGGGCCTTGATGACCGCGAAGCATACGAAGTCGTTGATGGTGATGTTGGCGTCGATGGCTCCGTCCGCATAGAGTTTCTTGGCCTTCTTGCGCAGGGCCTGCACCTTCCGCGCGTCGGCGCCCAGCATATGGGTGAGCTGGGCCGTGTTCTGCAGGGAGTTGTACATGGCCTTCGCGATGAGCTTGCGGATGTTGGGCAGCTTCTGCACGGTGAACTCCGTGCCTTCGCCGGCGAGGCCCTCCGTATGGGTGGGCTTCCAGACCTTGAGGTCCCCGGCCCGCACCATTCCGGCGGGGCCGGAACCGGATGCCGGCGCCTCCAGGCCTCCCCCGGCGATCATGGCCTTTGCCAGGCCGCTGCGGGGTGCGGCGGCGGC
>FLNY01001957.1_pt1 | contig 35139 bp, 31 predicted proteins | sample 1140381 | NCBI WGS metagenome assembly FLNY01 (sample SAMEA3878172, study PRJEB12797) | bioreactor metagenome | biome: Moose rumen | place: Sweden | collected 2011-10 | reverse complement strand
CCCATAAGAAGATGAACAGGTTTACCCCAGGATGTTCACTCAACAGATTGTAGATGTCCACAGAATTAATTGCCCAGTCGCTCGTCCATATTGCAATCTGAAGATTGATACTCTCAGAGATGGCATATACGACTACGGCAATTACCGCCAAGGAAAGCAGCCGCCATAAGTAATAAAACCAGAATTCAGCACCATCAGGCTTACGACCATTTACGACAAACTGGAATCGTTTTTTTGCTTCGATTGTTTGAGTATCATTCATTTCGTTCTAATAAACGTCAAATTTGAGAAATGCGCGGGGGCGGGTGTTGGGTTCGCTACTGGTGTTCATATTCTCTCATGTGTTTGTTTGGGTTTACGCTACCGGGGCCAGAAATGATTACTAGTGAATTGCCAAATGGTTTTCAAGTACTCCATGTCCAAATTTCTTCCTCGCTAGAGCGAAGAATAGGTTCATCCTTAAACACAATCAATACAGTTCTTTCCAACGACTTTGAACTTTGCCATTGTCCTTCGGGGCATTTAAATAACTCCACCGCTGAAATGCATTATCATCTTGCGTGCATTTGCATTAAAAACCTTATTCTTGAATAGAACATATTGCTCCAGACTCTTAGGGGATCTACAGGGAATATCCATAACTGTCGTGCATTGTCCCATGTTAAACGCCAAAGGGAAATAACTTTTCGTATCAAGAAAGAGTATTGTTTTTGATAACTTAAATCGCGATTCTGACCGAAATTTCCAGTTTCCAAAATCAAGTTTATAATTCTATTACCCTTCTTTCTCCACCGTGATGCAGGATTATAAAGTGGCATTGCTTCTGATGGCATGCCCAACCAATCGACAGCTAAAGCGGCAAAAGCTTTCCATTCTGTCATCACGCCCATTTCTTTTAAACGTTTTTCCAAAAGATGAGTATCAACAGAATCGCGATATGTCCAAAGCAAACGGCACCAATCACAAATTTGTCTTAGGCCGATACCTCCACGGAAAAAATGTTGAAGAATATGAGAGAACACATATACTATATCCTCATCCGCATTAGGTAAGAAAGTTTGGGTCTTCCCATTCATCCATGACCTCACTTTACCCTCATAAAAAATGGATGCTTGCACTTTATCGAGATTGCGGTCAAGTCGCTTCCACAATCCGCCACGTAGCGTACCATGAGTTTCTACTAACCATGGCCCTATTAACATAGCCCCATGCAATTTGTATGGATCCGCCTGCTCAACCAGTGTGGCTGTTTGTTTCAAAAAAGATTCAGCTTTTTTATAACCATCTTTTCCTAATAGCAGATCAATATCTCCACAAGATCTCCACAATGGTTTTTCATAACACTGTGCGATACCTTGACCTTTCAACAATAAGGTATATATTCCAGCGCCCCGTAACTGTTGTATAAGCGCTTCAAGAAAATCATTCATTGCCCGATTACGCTGTTCTATTTGAAGGGTTCTTCCAACAAAAGACAGAACAGTTTCTTTGGGTATTTTTACATCAGACACGTGTTCAAGGCCGGCAGAGATCAAGCCTACAACAGACTGTTCTTCAGCCAAACTGGTAATTCTATTATAATCAACCGTGCCGTAATCCAGGAGCAGGACCTCATGCTCCCAAAGCCCAGCTCTTAGCAATTGAAAAAAAACAGAATTTACTCTATCGTGTTTTCTCACTTTGAAACAATCTCAACAAAATTAGTAATCACATACTCCACATCCTCATCAGTCAGCTTTGTATGCAACGGCAACGTAATCTCATTTTCAAACAAATGATATGCATTCGGATAATTGGCGATATCAAATCCCAATGCCTTGTATGCCGTCATCATCGGCAGCGGCTTATAATGAACATTGGTTGCAATACCGCGCTCGGCCATTTGCTCAATCACCTTGTTTGTCTCCTCGCGGGTCTTGCCCAACAAACGCACGATATATAGATGGTGTGAGCCGCAATGGTCTGCACCCTTATGGTCAAGCACGGCCACAGGAAGATCTTTCAAGGCAGCATTGTAACGTTCCACAATATCATACCGACGCTGAAGAATAGCCGGATAGCGGTCAAACTGCACCAGCCCAAGAGCCGCCATGATGTCCGTCATGTTACATTTGTACCAAGGGCCAATAATATCATACTCCCATGCCCCCAGCTTAGTCTTTGCAAGCGCATCCTTGTTCTGACCGTGGAGAGAGAACAATTGTCCAAGCCGATAAAGCAGTTCGTTCCACATCTCCCCTTCCTTCTTAGGCACTGTAAGCATATAGTCCGCATCCGTAGGAACCGTCTCATTACCAAACGGCAGTTTCCACGTCAAAGCACCACCTTCTGCAGTTGTGAAGTTCTTCACAGCGTGAAAACTGAATGACGAGAAGTCTGCAATCTCACCAGCCATCTTGCCATTCTGGCTCGCTCCAAAGGAGTGTGCACAGTCTGCAGAGACCACAATCCGGCCAATCTTCGCCTGCAGTGCATTCGAAGGCCTAAACAGACGCTTCTTCGCCTCCACAATCTCAAACACGCGTTCGTAATCAGCTACGATACCGCCCAAATCCACCGGGCAAATCACCTTCGTCTTCTCCGTAATGGCAGCGGCCAACTTATCATAATCCATCTCAACAGAATCCTTCTGGCTGTCTACCATCACCAGCTTACAGCCAACATGTTGCGTTACCGATGCCGTTGCGGTGTATGTATATGCCGGCACTATAACCTCGTCCTCTGGCTGAATGTCCAGCAAGTGGAGCACCATCTCCAGAGCCGCCGTTGCCGAATTCAAACAAACTGTCTTGTCCGTATGCACATACTCCGAAATCAGAGCTTCTAGCTTTTTCGTGCGTGGGCCAGTCGTAATCCAGCCAGACAAAATAGCCTCTCGTACTTCTGCGGCCTCCTTCTCTGTCATATCCGGAGGAGAAAAGGGAATGTTTCTTAGTTTCAAGTTCATAATGTTTATTACTCAATTGTTTTCTTTAATACAGATATCAATACTATCCATAGCCTTTTTGCAAGCTTCTGCTGCCGTGTCTGCTGTTGCTCCCTGCGCAATGACAAAACCTATTCTATCGTTACTGCACTGTATAGGAGTGGATTCATCTCCAACCTGCTTTGTAAAGGTAATTTGCTTTACACCTGGGATTTTCATGGCTTCTTCAACACCACTAATAGATTCTATGATTCCGAAAGGAACCTCAAAATATCGAATAGCAGAACCACAGTTAAAGGTAGGACTAATGTCTGGTTCTTCGCCTAATGCCACTTTGATTGTTGCGCCTACCATATCAATTCCCGTACTGAGTGGCACTAAATGCGTGGTAATATTGTCTCCCCCCATACGTGCGCCTAATTCAATCATCACCGGTCCGCGTTTTGTGACTTTCATTTCTACGTGTGCGGGACCTTTATCCAAACCCAGTGACAGACAGGCAGCAGTAGCCACCTCACGAATCTGCTGCTGTATTTCAGGCAACAAACGGGAGGGCTGGGTATGCCCCATCTCCACAAAGTGGGGTGACTCTGTTGTTATTTTATCTGTTATCTGGAGGATATGTACCCTGCTATTTACAACCATTACTTCCACACTGACTTCAGGACCGTCCAGATACTCCTCCACTATCACTTTCCCATGGCGACTGCTGGAATGGCTGTATTCATAATTTTCAAGTAGCTCGTCAAAACTTCCAACTTTTGCGACACCGTGACTCCCTGCATTGTCCGTCGGTTTAATAATACATGGAAACGAAATCTTTCCTTCCAAAGTCTTTAAATCCTCGTACGAGTCTACATCGTAATACCAAGGAGATGGAACACCATAAGCCTTGAAGGCTTTAATCATCTCAAACTTATCGGTTGCTTTTACTGCAGTTTCATAGCAGATACTATGTAGTTGCAATTTTTCAGACGCTTTAGCAACACCTCGCATTGGCATATCCGTAGCCAAGGTCATAATACCATCCGGCCGATAGTCTTCTGCCGCAGCTGCGACAGCATTTTCATCCATTGTTGAGGCGTTAAAGTATTTGTCAGCATGTTCAACGCCTATCGCTTGTGGATTATAATCAACCACAGCAACCTCCAGCCCCATCTCTTTCGCCTTGATAATAGCAGGCAATTGAAGTACTGAGGCGCCTACAATCATAATTTTCTTCATGAAATGACGCTAATAATAATTTTTGCAATATCCTCTATATCATCCCAGTTATAGCGTTGGTCAATTGGAATGGCCAACATCTTATCTGCCATTCTAGCTGAGACAGAACAAGTTGAACGCGCCTCATCGCAAATAGGCCATAGAACAGGTGCATACACTCCCTTACCGGCCAGTCTCCTCTGAACATTGTCCCGGTCGTCAACCAGGATAGGTAAAGCAAACGGTGCTCCCGCAAGAGATCTATCGATGCCAGGAACTGTCTCCACTTTACCATCTAAAATTTCTAGAAGATGTGCCATATTCTTTTGTCTGGCATACGCAATTTGTTCACCGTTGAGTGCCTCCAACATGGCCTTTCCCATTCTTGAAATACGGTGTACCCCCTCAAATGCATCCAACACACCTTCCTGTTGCTTAAGACCAGGGAAGAATACGTTTTTTTGAGTTGTATCGTGTGTATAATTATACTTGGATTTTAACCGCTGATAGTCTCTACGAGCCCGTGTGAATTCTGTCTCCCCCTCTTCAACTATGTCCTCAGAGACAGGCTGCTTGCTAATAATGACCGAGCCATCACACACACCCACCATTTTTCTGATACTGGACACATAATAATCCACCTCAGGATTATGAATTGATGACAATGAGAACGTACAATGCGAGAAATCTTCAATGCATATACATTCAGGAAAGCCACATTTAACATATGCGACAGCGTCCAATGTAAAAGCGGACCCATAATAATTCATAGTAAGAGCAGCGGCAGGACGCAAAGAAACTAACAAATGACTCAGTGAGTCAAGGTCGGCTGTCAAGTCTTCGTTCAAAGCATAATACTCAACCCGCCATCCTGCCTTCTCAAAGGGATCTATCATTGAATGACAACAGTATGCCGGCATCAACACTACAGGGATTTCATCCTCTGGTTTTACATTGCGTGCTACCAGATAAAGGGCCTCTCTGCCCGAACGTAGCCAATTACAATGGCCATAATGTTCAAAACTTTTAAAATAACCATCTGGGAGTAGGATCCCAGGATGCTCACTACCATACTCTCTCATACCCTATTTTCATCAACGTTTATATTCTCACGAAACAGAACAGTTTTTATGGTCTTGAAGAAAATCTTCACATCCAACTTAAATGATATATGCTCTGCATAATAAACATCATTCTTAAGCTTTGTCTCGCCATCTGCACTGTTACGGAAGTAAGCCTGATTGTAACCTGTAATACCTGGTTTGACCGTCAAGATTACTCTTTCATGCTCATTATATTTCTCCAACCAATCCAATGGGTCTGGTCGTATACCGATAACACTCATTTGGCCCACCAAAACATTTAGGAATTGAGGGATTTCATCCAAACTCGTCTTACGCAAAAGCCGGCCAATCTTTGTCACGCGGGGATCATCATCTCCATTATACGTGCTGCCATCTTCCAGTCTAATATCCGGAGCATTCACTTTCATTGAACGGAATTTCAACATCCCAAACGGCTTGCCGTGCAATCCAATTCGCTTACCGGTATAAAAAATAGGTCCCTTGTCATCAAAATAAATGATTGGCGCAACGATAATGATGATGAGAACCACAAATGGCAGTGCGCATAGCGCAATCACCAAATCTATTACCCTCTTGAAAAAGAATTTATACATAGATACGTTTTAGTTTATCTTACAATCGTTCAAAGAAACCGTTTTGGGAATAATAATAGGAGCCTCTGACTTGCTGCCGATAAAAGAACAGTTCTCTATCTGAGCCTTTACGTTATCTTTTTGCTCAAATGTCACGAATGACGCTTTATTATTCTTACTATTATCTTCAAATACACAATCCCGCAAAGAAAAACCACTTACTCCAGTATACACTGCCACTTGGCTATCTCCTATCTTATTCTTGTCATGACTGATGTTATTCCGGAAAATACAACTCTGGAAAACACAGTTATCCAAAGAATATAGCTCAATGCTTGAAGTGTTGTTCAAGAAAAGGCAATTATTGAATGCCAATCCGCCCACCTTATTATGCCCGACTGCCCCTGAAAGCTTGGCCGCCAAAGTGAAGTTTTTCACCGTCACATTGGTAAACACCACATTCCCATCCCCACCAAGCACGCGGATTCCATTGCCAGTAACCCCGGGAATACCTTGAAACTCGCAGTTCTCAATAATGTAGGACATATTATGGTCAAGGTCTAAACTATGTTTCTTTGAAGAAACAGGGTCTTCATAGGTATTGAAAATGAGTAGACCGGACAAAGCCTTCCCTTTATACCCATCATTAATATAGCTAGCACAATTCCTAACAATGGCAGAGCCATTGACTCTTGCAATGGACATATCCCCGTTATAAAGCATAACGAGACTATTAACATTATATCCGTAACAATTCTCAACAAGCACATTGTAACAGGAAGACATGCGGATGTAGCCCGATGAGCTGGGCGCATTTCGTCCCACGACATTCCGGACTGTAATATTAAAAGGGTGGATGCCATAATTAGATGGCAACTTTATTCCTCTTTGCTGATATGTTTTAGTATCGGCCGGCAGAAGTCCCCACTCAAAGTTGCATAACGAGGCGACATCACCATCAAAATCGACATTAGACAGCTCAATATTGTGCATATTCCCAACACAATCAAGAAGCATATTGGAACTCGTTCCACCTTTCACAGATTTGACAAGATCACCTTTGCCTGTTATATTGGTTATTCTGATATTGTAGCAATCCTTATCCCAGTCATTCGAACCGGCTCCAATCCATATAACAGAAGTCCCCGTCGTCGTAAAATATCGATTGGAAGACAATTGGTAATCCAGATTCTTTATTTCGATATTGTGTGATGTCCTTATCAGAATCATCGGATTCGGCCTGTGCAGCAAAATGCTCTCTCCTTGCGTTTGATCTACAAGAGTTGCTCCCTTGAAATCGAACACCGCGTCTGAAATATCTCTTATAATCAGCGGAGTAGTAATTGTATATGTAGCGGTCTCCACGCAATAAGTCTTATGTGAATTCTCCGGAAGCAGTGAATTCAAAAGAACAAACAGCTCGTCATCTTTCACATTAAACCAATGAGTATAAATGGTTTCATTTCCTATACGTCCCTTGACTGCCCCTGCATTCTTAAGCCGGATGTTGACATTCCCTTCCAGAGTGGTATTGTTAAACGTTATAGCGCCATCGCTGATACTGCCTCCTCTGAAAACAAGACAACAGTTTTTGGGGACTGTCAACAAGCCTCCTCTCAAGGTAAAGTTATCCCTGATTTCATACGTACAATCAGACAAAGTCATCTGAGAGGAGATCGACTTTGCAGGATCAATAAGGACATATTTCCCAAAAGCTTCAGGTATAACTCCGAAGAAAAGGAATAGGAAAAGTAAGAGACACCGCTGTATTCTATTCATTAGTCTGGTCATTAAGATATTTGTTCCAATTAATTAAATCCGCATAATAAATTGCACCACCACGGCTGAAATGACCACAGTCTGCACTGATATAATGGTGGTCATCACTAAATACACGAACTCTCCCATCACCGACCGCTACGAGCGAAATAAGATCAAGGTAGTGCTCCCCATACAAAACCTTCATCTTTTCATTACGTTCTTCGAATCCAGGTTCCATCTTAACAGTCTGCTGGAAATAATCGCTGCGGTTACGTTTTGCATAAACCTGGCCATTGGATGTTCCGAAATTCTTTTCTCCCACAATCACCAAATCGTTTGTATTCAAACCATTAGCCAAACAAGTTGCTTCAACCTCAAGTACAAGTTCTTCGGATAGCCCAAGTGTAGAAAGCCACACTTTGTCAGCTGCTGCAAAGCGTTCTTTAATGTCGGGATTTTTGTATTCCGGCACCGTAATATAAGACACTTCAACTTGCTCTGCTATTTTTGATTCCAATATCACATTCACAAAGTCACGACCGTAGCTGTTTCCGATTACGAGCCAATGAATATTATCTGTTTTAAAAGGTTGGTTATATTGATAGGCACGGTCATTATATTCTGCATGCATTCCGCGATGTTTGTTATTCATGGAGACATAAAGCTCGGGGATATCCCGTACCACGCCGGCATTCATGTAGATGAATCCCGCAAAACCACAGACAAACACAAAAAGGGCTATAATCACAGAATAAAACACACGTTTCCCCATTTTCGAAGTAAGCCATAAATTTGTATTCTGCTCAACGAATCGGTATGACAACCAAGATACAAGCCCAACGAGAACAATGAACAGTAAATAAGTCCAGACAGTAAATCTACTGTCAATCGAATAACGATAAAACGCCAGAATTACCTGATGCCAAACAAAGATACTGTAACTGGCCATTCCTACCCCCGCCAGTATCTTATTGCTGAATACTCCTTTAGAAAGGACTTCCTCAGACAATATCAAGACGCATGAAAGCACAACGACCAAAACCAGTTTGAGCTGAGCAGGTATTATTTCATAATTAGATCCAAATAACACCAATAATAATGCGTAACACGCATATACATAGAGTTTCGGGAACGGTCTCCCATCATTTTGACGTGGTAAGAGTGCCACTATCCCTCCAGCGGCAAATTCAAAGAAACGCGAAGGTATATAGTAGAACCTATGCGCAATACTCTCTGTCCCCCAATATATCAGGAGCGAAACTACCGCTAACGTTGACACCATTATCAGTAACGATTTCTCAGGGTTCTTTTTGTCTAACCGAGCCAAGTAAAACAATATCGGGTAGATAAAATAGAACTGCATTACAATCCCCACATACCAAGTATGCATCAACGGCTTGAAGTCATTCGCCACATCCCAGTAGTTCTCTGTTGTAATTGCCGCAAGAATATTGTTTCCAAAAAAATTAGTGGCTATAACTGATTGACTGAGATTCTCATAATCATCCGGCAGCATGGCAAACCACCCAAGAATCATACAGAAAAGACCGGCAACCAATAAGGGTGGCAATAGTCTTATTAACCTGCTTATCTCAAATGAAATATACCCCCCCCCAGATGTGGTTGTTTCAAACACTCTTCGCTTGAGACTCTTCGTAATGAGATATCCGTTGATTACCAAAAATAAATCAACACCTAAATAGCCGTAAGTAAGAAAACCCAAATGGTACAAGACGACGGCAATAATTGCAAATGCCTTTAAGACATCAATGTATTTGACTCGCATATATAAAATATGATTGATTGACAACGGATATTCTACCGTTTAACTCGTCCACTAGTATCACCATTCATCAGGTTCTCCACCTCCTGAACAGTTGCCCAATTATAATCACCCTTCAGTGTATGTTTCAAGCAACTGGCAGCGGTTGCAAACTCCAGTGCCTTACGGTCATCTTGATAGTGAAGCAAACCAAAGATGAGGCCTCCCATAAAGGAATCGCCTCCTCCCACTCTGTCCACAATATCCGTTATATCATAACGCTTTGAGGTCAGCAATTCATTACCATTATAGAGTACCCCTCCCCAAGTATTATGATTAGCGTTAACGGCACCACGAAGTGTTACTACCATTTTCTTGCAACGAGGGAAGCGCTCCATCATCTGCTGGCAAACACTCAGAAAACTGCTTTGGTCAACAATGCCATTGGTCTTGTCGGCATCAAAATCCTTTGGCTTGATACCAAACACTTTCTCACAGTCTTCTTCATTGCCCAAAATAATGTCAGATCCTGCTACCATCTTAGGCATCACCTCAGCAGCTGTTTTACCATATTTCCATAGATTACCACGGTAATTAATGTCACTACTCACGGTTACACCAAATTCATTCGCAATCTTGATGGCCTTCAAACACTCTGCTGCGGCATTCGCGGATAAAGCTGGAGTAATTCCAGTCCAATGAAACCAAGTGGCATCTTTCAGAATCTCTTTCCAATCTATTGAACCTGGAACAACGGTTGCAATGGAGCTATCTTCACGATCATAGTAAACCTTTGATGGGCGGGCATTGCTACCTGTTTCCAGATAGAGGATGCCCATACGTTTACCGGTTCTCTGGATATGGTCAACGCCCACCCTGTGCCCACGTAAATCCATAATGCAACGTTCAGCAATAGGATTATCAGGCAGGCAGGTGATGTAGTCTGTTGTTATACCATAGTTGGCCAATGAAACAGCCACATTGGCCTCCGCTCCGGCATAACTCACATCAAAACGGTTTGCTTGAATCAGTTTGAGGTAATCAGGTGCACCGAGGCGCACCATGATTTCCCCAAAGGTTACAACTTTCTGCATCTTAATCAATTAACTGGTAAATAGATGTCACGTCCAAAGTCCGATAGATGGACGGAGTGAGTGATTTCATCTTGTGTCCGCGGGTCTTGGCGTAACTGCTGAATATCTCATTGTTCTCGTGGGTCAGCGATACTTCCTTTTCAGAAAGCACACTTCCAGGATAGCCGTCATAGCCCACCAAATAGACTTCCCCATCCGTCAGGTTCAAGCCAAGTTGGATAGCCACGGTGGTTACAGAATCTTTATACTCATCAATGAAGGATATTTCCTTCAATTCAAAAGTACTCTTCTCTGCATACTCCGGCACCTCGGTTCCCATCGTTCTGGGATAAGGAGGCAGCACGCAGGTTCCGGAATACTTGACCTTGCCCACATTAGCTGTCAGGCGGTGGCCTTCATTACCAACAAGGCAGTAGAATACCGGCTGATTACAATCGAGGAACAGTTTGGCGTGACGGGCGGTTGAAAGCACGATGGCTGTATCCGAATTCTTCTGAAGGAACTCGTGGATGGCTTCTTTATGCTCTGCCACCGTATTGCCGCCACCAATCACCAACACCTGTTTGTACTTCTTTTCCACTTCCAGAACAGGATACTTGGCGTTGTCTTCCTTCTTATCCTTGCGGTTATCCAATGCACGGACAATGCTGTTGAATGAATACACGCGGTTGCTCACCCAGTCCATCACCTCCTTCTGCGGGAAAGAGTTAGCTCCGGAAATCATATACGGCAGACTGGTTCCCCAACGGTATTTCTCATAAAGTGGCTGGAAGGCCTGAATAGCGTCACCCAACTCATTGAAGTTCACCTTCAGACCGGCATGTTTGTTCAGATAGGTCAGCAGCAATTCCATATTCAGGTTTCCTGCACCACGTCCCATTCCCAAGATAGTGGCATCCACGCTGTCCACACCACATTCAATGGCTGTCAGGGTGTTTATAAGCCCCAACTGCAAGTTATTATGTCCGTGGAATCCAATCTGACAAGTGAGGTATTTCTTGATGGTGACTATGATGTCTTTCACCTCGGAAGGGGTAACACTACCGTAAGAATCCACCATATTGAAAATCTTCACCACCCCGTTCAGCTTGGGCAGTTTTTCATACAGTCCTTCATACTGGCTCCATTTCGACATATACATCACATTGAAAGCCACCTCGAAGCCGTATTCCTTCACCTTCTCTGCCAGCACAGCTGCCCTGTCCAAGTTCTTCGGGTCAACCGCCATACGAATCATGTCCACCACACCCACCAGAGGTGCAATGAGCCTGTCCAAGTCCTCCGGCTTCGTGCTCTTCTCGTTGAGCATCACGGCCAGTTTCTGCTTGGAGTTCTCACGGATATGCTTCAGCACAGAAAGCGGACAATAGCCAAACTTTCCGTTATACTCCTTCAAAGGGTTGTTCCTGTAACCCAACTCCAGATAGTCTATCGGGAGTCCGTTCAAGGCGTGAATGTACGCATCCACAGTCTCAGCGTTGAAGTCCCAGTTAGTGTAGTAACCACCGTCCCTCAACGTACAATCGAGTATTTGCATGGTCGTTTACTTGTGCAGCTTGGCTGCCATTATTTCGTTAACTTTCTTCAAATCGTTGGGGGTATCCACCGCCACCGTCTCTGAATCCACTTCAATGAACTGCACTTTATAGCCGTTCTCAATGAAGCGCAGAATCTCTATATCCTCTATAGCCTCAATCTTGGCCTTCCCGTACTTCTTGCCGTAGTCGCAATAGAACTTCAAGGCGGCGGGTGTAAAGCCATACACACATACCTGCTTGTAGTAATTGTAGTTGATACTACCCTTCGGATAAGGAGCAGTGGAGCGGGTCAGGTAGATACCGATTCCTTCTTTGTTGGTAATGACCTTGGGAACAGTGAAGTTCACCACATCCACAGGGTCAGTAATCTTGGTCATCAGGTTGCTTACCTGAAGTTCGGGGTTGTCAAAGAAAGGCAGGATGGCCTTCTCCATCACCTCCGGCTCCATCAGCGGCTCGTCGCCCTGAATGTTTACATACAGGTCTGCCGGTATCTTCTCCGCCACCTCTCCGATACGGTCGGTACCCGTGCGGTGTGAGGTGGAGGTCATGATACACTTCATGTCGTTCTGAGTGCAGGCATCGTAGATGCGCTGGTCGTCGGTAGCGACATACAACTCGTCAAAATACTTCACTTGTGATGCGTGTTTGTACACCCACCAAATCATTGGCTTGCCACAGATGTCAGCCAACGGCTTGCCCTGGAAACGAGAACTCTCGTAACGGGCAGGGATTACTCCGATGATTTTCATATTGATACTAAAAATGCTTTATAATTTGTTCAAACAATTCCTTGACATTATAAGTCTTGATGATTTTCTCCGTGTTCAGCGAAGGGAACAGATCAAAGATGGTCTGGTCCTTCGGGTTTGTAATGATTGCTATTGGTGTCGAATCATTGTAGATAGCCTCCAACAAACATGTGGACTTTCTGGCTATACATACGTTACCCACCATCGCCTCCGTATAGTCTGTCAATTGGGGCGCATCCAGATTGTCATAGTTTGATTTGATGTCTCCGGGATGTAGTTTAAGATAAAGGGTGATACCTCTCTCCTTCAAAAGTGGAATAAGTTCTGTTACAATCTGGATGTTTACCTCCACCTCGCGCGGCTCAGAAAAGTATACCACATGCCTTTCGTGAGGTTTAACATTGTCGAGTTTGAACATCTTGGTTGTTATTTCTTCATCAAAGATGTATTTGTCTGTATTATAGAGTTTGTTTAACCAATCTGCCGTGTACTGGGTGTTTGCATAGAATACATCGGAAGAAAATCCTTTAGGATACTTAAAACCGTATTCTATGCCGTGAGGAATGTTAAATGTCTTAATACCATGTTTTTTCGCAAGCTGATCCTCTATAACTGAAAAGCGACACAGATTATTACCTGTATAGAAATTACAACCATCAAAATGTGAAAAATAGTCATCTAACATTAATGCATAGATTTCTGCATGGACAACTCTTCTCTTATAATAATTGTTTAAAGCAAGTATGGACCATTCACCTGACAGCTTTTTATAAAAGCGTTTGAATTTCTTCATTGTTAAATATGACCTAATATAAGCCTTAAACACCCAACTCCATTTTTTCCTTAAAGGGAAGAGACGGTAAATAGTCTGCTTATTAAAAGGGTATTCAAACTCCTTGTGGAAACTGTCAAATCGCTTCATTTTTGCCGCAGCAGATTTCTGTCTAATTACAGAGAAATCATTACATTTTACAATCTCCTCGCCTGTATAGCCAATGTAAGCCATTAGATATAAAAAAAAACCAAAAGATGCGAATCTAGTTACAGAGAAGTCAATCAGATTCCTTGTCTTTCGTAGGTAAAGCCTAGCTCCTTTTGTTGCGATTCCTTTTTGTTTTGACAAATCTGCCAAATAGAAGCAAATATCCTCATTAGCTTTTGATAAATCAATAATATCAACATGTGTTTGCTCTAAAAACATTTTAAGAGCAAGATAGTCTTGATATATGTTATCATATACCCCGTTAACCGCATAAGTTTCATTGTAAAACTCGTCTACTACCCGGCTTGTATACTTATAAAACTCCGGAGTATATAGGTCATCAACTAAGAAGGTCTTCCCCTCTATCGACAACTGTCTACCTATCACATTTAAAATAACCATAAAAGTATTTAATAATTGATTAGAATTAGATTAACAGGCCTCCATCTCTGTGACCAATGGAGCTGAGACTCTTATTTTATTGGTCTTTCTCTTACAATACTTATATATTAACCACATATAAATCATTGCTAAATTGATAAAGAACTGAGAATAAGAGCTACCAGAAAAGAAGCCAATACTAAAGGGAAGCATTAGCGGCATTGTCAGCAATGTTTTAAAGCTCACTAGTCTTTTTTTACCCGGTCCAAATCTTCTAGTAAAATAGCAATTCAACAGAATAAAAAAGAAAGTCCCGATATAGCCAAAATCAAACACTGTCCTAACCACACATCCATGAAAGGCCGAACCAGAATCGCCAATAACTTTATCTAGTCTTTTACGAGACGCTTGATTGTAGTTCTCTGTTCCGTAGACCATTTGAAGAACCGCTACCCCCAATCCACTGGAATTATAAAGGCCCCATGAAAGGTCTGATGGGCCATGATATCTTTCCAATAATTTGGGGCCAAAATATTCCCACTGAGAAAAATAATCCAAAATAGAAACCAACTTTGGATTATCTGTTGGATCTATGAGAGACTCAGACTCTATACTATATCTTTCGCCAAACCTATCTTCTGAAATTGCAGAAAAAACATACCCAATAGCGACACCAAAAACAATAATAGGTATCGCTGCTTTTCTTAGAATACGTTTTCCTAAAAGAGGAAGAACGAACATAAGAATAATGGCATAAATTATCATATAGTTTACAAGTGCACTTCTCGATAATGCAGTTACCCCGACTAAAACAATATTAAGGGACAAGATTAGATGTAGGATTGATTTTTTTGCATTCCTCTTTAAAAGATAATAGAAATGTAATGTCAAACTCAAATATCCAAAGGACGAAAAAAGATACGAAAGACGTGTAACCGATGATGGTAACAAACTCGAAAAAACAGACTGACGTAAATCCGAATCTCCTCCATTTTTAAACTCTGTCACATTGATAACTCCTGCTAACAAAAGAGTGAACACAGTGGCAAATAGAATCATATTGACGATAAATACAAATCCGTTAATCCACACAATAATCTTCTCCACCTTATCAAGCTTTTTCTCGTCAATGTCGGAAAAATCTATGCCTTTAACTTTAGAGTAACTATTCCATGATGAAAACAAAATAAATAGCATTACACCAATATACGACTCATACAAAATATAAGAAATAGATAAATCTACCAAACGACCTGTAAGATAAGCTGATATTGTGGAAAAAATAAGCAACGCAAATAGTAATGACGATACCGAATGCACACTAAATCTATTCCGTACAAAATGAGCAAAAGAAACTATGAGATAAAACATTTCTATAAATATATTTGCTATCAATTAATCGTTTTAGCCTGCCAAAAAAAGAGATCTAATCCATGAGGATAAGCTATAATGCGAGAATTGTTCCTGGCATACATCTTGATAATAACTCTCCCAAAACTCTCGCTCAATCTGAGGATTCTTACGCTCAATTAAAGCGATATTGTTTGGAGTATAAAAGTCATAATTAACAATATCCGTATTAGTGGTTATTAACTTTTTACGTGCCCCCAATGTCTCAATCGTCCTCATTGTCAAGCCCGTCTGCTTGGGATGTTGGATATCCAGAATTGCACGACTCTTCAAAATAATCTCCGCAACCCGACTTGAAGGCAAAGGCTCATAAGAAAAGTATGATGGTCTCTTTCTCCTAAATTCCTTCTGAGTCAACCAATAATAATAGTACATAAAGCGGCTCTGGAGAAAGCAGAATCGATAAAACTTCAAACCCTCACGTCCACAATAGTCTTCCATCGCTTCTATCACTTTCAAACGATCAGAGTGAATGGTGCCAATAAAACACAAATCAAAAACCATTTCAGAGTCCTGAGCCTTGGCGTATGAATCCTCAAAAAAGAGAGGTAAAAAACCTATGCCATACTTCTTTGAATCCTCCTTGTCAAAAGTCATCACCTTATCGTAATGAGAGAAAGTGTTTTCCACATCCTTAGTATTGGCCACTGAATCATCCAAATACAAAACAAGCTTAGCACCTGGAAAAGTAGTCCTATAACCATCAACCGTATCAGCAGGCAAATATGAATTAGAAAAAACAATATCGTATGACTTGTCTTTGAGACGTTCCTGCAGCGACTTATGATAACGGCGCAATTTATGCCAGAACTCACCTTTGTAAACTTTTATCAAGGCCTTCTCATATACATTTAACTCAGCCCTTGCATCAAACAAATCGACCTCAGCTCCTAACTCCTCCAGTTTATTCTTTACTATTCTGTCGTAATTGAAGAACTTTGCATAAAGAAGTAATATTTTCTTTCCTTTCAGATCCATTATCTTACCTTCTTAAAATCATCTTTCGATCCGCATCAGTCAATGACACAAACCACATTGATGTAACTAATATAGTATTAAACACGATTGCATGAATAATCAGTGCTTTGAATCCATCTAACAGGAACCAAGTCTTAAGCACGAAGAAATAAACCAGCGTAAGGATAACAGGCAACCAACATACTTTAAGGATTCTTTTAGCCAGTTCGGAGATTCTAACTGTCATATTCTTTCTGACAAACCAGTATACAAACAATACCTGGCCTACAAGCAATGAAATAGACATCACCCAAGCATAAGAATAAAGATTAATACCCTTTACCAGATAAATAACGACAAAAGCAACAATAAAACTGGCAAATGAAGTAACTACTTTGTATAGCAATTGATTAGAAGCTAACTGATATAAATAGCAGAACTCAAGAATAAGAGCCGGAGTCATGCTTAACATGACAATCAACGAACACGGAAAAGCACCATCGTATTCTCCTCCAGCCCACAAGTGTATGAATGCTTTACCAAAAAGAATATAATTGGTTAGTATCAACACAAGAGCCAATGCCTGAACATGAGTCATTCGATAAACTGTGTTTTCGATTCCCTCATTATCATTGGCAAATGAAAGAGACATAAAAGATGGAACAAACACATTCGTTATTGCTGTTGAAATTGACCTGTAATTGAGAATGAAAATCATTGCGATACCCCAGATGGCAACTATGTCGGCACCTTGGAAAAGACCGATGATAAACTGACCCGAATTATATTGTAATTGTTCAAATACCATAACCAAGAACATCCAAACAGAGAATGTAAGAAGCCCTCTGATCATCTTCGGCTCAAAAGCGCGTAGTGAAAACTTAAAGTCAAGCCGCCTTACAGCATAAACGTAATAGATAATGTATGTCAATAAATTACAAGAAGTAACCACAACTATTGCTCCGACAGATTTCATGTTGACTAAATAGAGCAACGCGACCATCACAATGGGCTGAACAAAAGTGAAGAGTAAGGTAACTCCATTCTTTACTATAAATTTCTCGTATGCCACTAATACAGACCCAGCAATTTGCAGGGGAAATGTAAACAATAGATTTACTCCACACAAGAGAATCATGATCCTCAATTTCCCCACTTCTACATCTGTCATTGTCCGACCAAACAAACTATCTGCAGAAATACTGAGAAAGAAACATATCAACATTGCCAGTAATCCTATCAGTATATAAATAACAGACAATGTACTGTACAACTGATACAATTTCTGGTTATCACCTTCTGAACGATATTTTACAGTAAAGCGGGTGACTGTACTTCCAAAACCAAGATCAAGAATAGCCAAATAGCCTACTATGGACATAGTAAGTGAGAATAGGCCATACTCGTTCTGACCTAGGGCTCTAAGTAGGAATGGGGTATATACAAACTTGATAACTACATTAGAAATCATCTGAATGTAGCGCAGTATTACTCCCCATTTTTTTTGTTGAGCTGCCATTTTATCTTTCTTTTAACGGAATCTCATAGCGGCAAAATGGTTTAAAGCTACGTATATAACGACCTGCCGCTAAATAAAATGCTGTAATTTGTGGATTAATCAAAAAACGCAGATATTCATGAATAGGATATTTAAGTCCCAAAAAATCCACGTTTTCCGGCTCATAGTATACATTCTTTGGTTCAAGAGCCAATGGCGAACCATCCAATATCCAGGCTCCATACTTGTAAACATTCTCATTGAAAAGCGGCTCTAGCGGCTTTCTGAGCAACTCAATTACATCTTCCTGATTCTTAGGAATATAACACACCCCGTCATAATAGTACATAGCTGCACTGAGACAAATAGTAGGGATTTTCCAATAAACGCTCTCCATGCCCATCGTGGAGTTAAAACAAACCACTTTATCCATCTGGTCTAACAGTGAATATGTACTTACTTTACTCTCCGCAGGGATAACGGTTATGTTTGAATACTTCTTGTCCAGTGTTAAAAGCTCCGTGTAATAACGGTATGGAATATCTCTAAGATTAGGATGAATGCGCAGATAGAAATGCATGCTTGGGTCTGCATGCGCCAGTATATAGTTTATTCCGTCAAATTGGCTGTTAAACACCTTCAGCAGATCCCAATCCCCGCCAACTGCCACAAACTCGTCTTCAGAAGAATTGAAAATGGCAATATTGATTTTCGACTTGTCTATCGGTGGTATGTTTCCCTCTTCTTGGTCTTTAATATATATTTTGTCTCCTGAGGCAATTCCGTTCCTGCGTTTCTGAAAAAAAGAGTCACCAAACTTTATCTTTTCCTCTTCAGTCATCTCGTAATGATTCCAGCAGTATTCACGGCGTTCTTTATTATACTTAATATCATGAGGTAGTTTATCCTCAAAAATAACCCTTTTGAATTTTCCATTTACGCCGGTACCTTCATTCAAGTAACATTTGATTCCACTTTGATGACAGATATCATAAATGGGACGGACTTCCTCAAAACGGCCGTTGAAAGAATGGATCGCATCCGGCTTATAACTGTCTATGACATTATACAACGCATCTACAAGCCATACAGACTGATTCAGATGAGCATCAAAGAACCTTCTGCTATTCTCGTCAATCAACGGATCCATATTCCTTGTCCTTGTAATATAGCTGGACAAGATTGACAGTCCGATGTGTACATCTTTATACTTTATCTCCCTCAGTTCCGATGCTGTCTTATAGTCAAAAGTATAAAACTGATCCCTCTTTACATAGTCACTCAGAGGCTTATTGTCAATATGATAAGAGTTAAGAACTCGCCGGGTATTACTAGTGCAGAAATGGCACAATGGTTTACTTCCCTTGGCATTTTGAGTGCACATTTCACATACGCCACCGCAGTAGACAAACAACACCTGATTGTCCTTGTCTTTCTGCATTTCAATGGCTTCGTCAACAAGTTCTCCAAAAAATGACCCGTTAAAACACGAGTATAGATAGAATAGATGTTTCATGCTGCTTATCCCTTTATCATATCCAAACTGAACCTCTCACCTTTATTCAAATCACGAGCTGCCTTTTCCCCAATTATTTCCGGAAGATACTTAGGGTGTAATCCGTACCCGGGACGTACACTTCTGACATTCTTTTCTGTAAACAATTCTCCTGCTTTTACATCTTCTGCCACATACAGCGAGCGGCAGCCGCCACGGCCTTTAATCTTCGAGGGGTCAGTGGGATAGTTTACCGTGCCGAGCGATTTCTCCACTTCGCGAACGTTCTTCACCATCTGTGCGAACTCCTCTGCGTTCATCGAGAACGCGCTGTCCGGGCCTCCTATCGAGCGGTCAATGATGAAGTGCTTCTCCACCACCTCTGCGCCCAACGCGACGGCAGCCATCGGCACGACACTGCCCTCGGTATGGTCGCTCAGACCCACCTTCACCCCAAACCGCTGTTTCATGTCGGGTATGGTCAGCAGGTTCGCGTCTTCTACCGTTGCCGGATATTCCGACGTACATTTCAGCAGTGTTATATCATCGCAACCACCCTTCCGCAGCGTTTCCAGTGCGAGGCGAATATCCTCTTCCATCGCTATGCCCGTGCTGAGGATAACCGGCTTATGCTTGGACGCGATATAGGCAATCAGCGGAATATCCGTAATCTCAAACGATGCTATCTTGTAGATAGGATTCCCCAGGCTCTCCAGCAAATCCACTGCCGTATTGTCGAAGGGCGTAGAGAAGCATACCAACCCTTCCTCGCGAGCCACACGGAAAATTTCTTCGTGCCACTCCCAAGGGGTGTATGCCTTCTGGTAGAGATGGTAGAATGTCTCTCCTTCCCAAAGACCAGGGCCGACCACAAAATCCGGTTTATCACAGTCCAGAGTGATTGTGTCTGCCGTATAGGTCTGAATCTTGATTGCATCCGCACCAGCCTTCTTTGCCGCCCGAATGGTATCAAGGGCAATATCAAGGTGGTGATTATGATTCGCTGACATTTCAGCGATAATAAATGTCTTTGCCATATTTGTTCAATTTTTTAACATCGCATTTAAAGTATTTCTCACTTCGCTTTGACTTTCATCAAACCTTACCCTGTCATCCTCATCCAGTTCCAGCTCAATAACCATCTCCACGCCATTCTTCCCAAGTATCACAGGCACACCAAGATAGATGTCCTCATATCCATACTCTCCATTCAGATAAGCACAGACAGGAAACACTCTGCGTTGGTCGCATATCACGGCTTCCACCATCTCACATACCGCAGCACCGGCAGCATACCAACCGCTACGACCCAGATGGCCGATAATCTCTTCGCCACCCAACTGTGTCCGGTGAATGGCCTCCTGCACTTTCTCTTCGCTCAGTATGTTTCGGATGGGAATGCCGCCAATGGTCGTATATCTTGGCATCGGAACCATCGTCTTTCCGTGACCTCCCAATATCAGGGCCTGAATGTCCTTGGTGGAAACATGCAGGGCCTCTGCAATAAAGCTCTTGTAACGTGCCACATCAAGCAGTCCGCTCATACCCATCACTCGGTTGGCAGGAAATCCGCTGCTCTTCAAGGCGCAATAGCAAAGCACATCCAACGGGTTACTCACCACAATGATAATGCTCTCTGGCGCATAGCGGGCTATCTGCTGCGAAACCTCCCGAACTATCCCTGCATTGGTGGAAATCAAATCGCTCCGTTCCATCCCCGGCTTTCGGGTGATTCCAGAAGTAATGACCACCACATCCGACCCTGCCAAAGCAGAATAATCTCCCGTCACGCCAGTAACAACGGTATCAAACCGCTTCAGTGCCGCACTCTGCCGCAGGTCCAGTGCCTTGCCCTCTGCCAGCCCTGGCTTCACATCAATGATGACGATTTCATTCACGAAGTCGCGCTCTGCCAGACAGGTGGCACACGACGCGCCTACTTCTCCTGCTCCTATAATGGATACTTTGCTCAATGTTGCTCCTTTCTATCTTGGAAACTTGAAACTTGAATCTTGAAACCTGAAACTTGAAACTTGAAACCTGAAACTTGAAACTAAATGATATTCACGATACGCGAAAGCGTTGTGATAAGGTCATATCCATCCCACACCAGCGTAAAGTCCATCGACTTGCCAAGCGGCACGAACCTGTCCACGCCCTGCGGATGGTCTTCATTCACGAACTTCACAATCTGCTCACGGGTCAGGCCGTAGTAAGTCACCGTCTGGCTCTTCACGGTAGCAATAGGCAGCAAATCCGTCAACGACTTCGCATCATACTCATAGAAGAACCCGCTGTTAAACCTATAGTCCATAATCCCCGGATAGAGCGAATCCATCTGAATCCTCGTGAGCAACGGCTGCTCCACCGTCACCTTGGCCAGCTCCAAATTGGCGGCGGCCTTGTACAGAGCATTCATCTTGCCAATGGTCTGCACGGGGGCAATGTTGTAGTGCACAGAGGCATACTCCACCACCTTCTTCCAGAAGAGTTCTTTGGCTTCTGCCTTCCTCTCCCCTAACCAGACAATGATACGAGGTGCGGTACAAGCGTTCTGGTCGCTGAAATAGGTGTCGTTATAGAAGTTCTGCACGATCTTGTCCTGATCGTCTGCCTCCAGGAATTTGTCGCCCTCAATCACGGCAAACGAGTAGCGGTCTGCGAAGTTCACCTCATTGGCCCTGGGCGGCAGGGGCGACTCGCGAATCTCTGCGATGGTGGCATCACCGCCCCACACCACACGGCTGTGGCACATCTTGGAGAAGAGGTCGGTAATCTCCTTGATAGGCGGATATTTCACAAAACAGATATACGGAGCCATGTCCTTGTGGGTGGTCTCCAACAGTTCCCTTACGCAATCAGAAATAATCTGCACCTGCGGGAAGTCCTTGGCTGGCAGGCGCACGATGTTGGCATTACCGGCCAGCAGTCCGGAGGCGAAGCTGAACGCACAGTTCACCGGCACATTGCTCGGGGTGCTGTGGAACACGATGCCACGTCCCAGCCTGCGCTCCAGGTCCTGATACTTGGCCTTCTCTGCCATCAACGCTCCCTTGCGACACCAGAACCCGAAGGTCATCACGTCGGAATACTCCCTTCCCCGCTTCATCACTAGTTTGGAGAGGTCGTTGAAGAAGGCTATCACCGGCTCTGCAAACGGAGGCAGGGCAGGTACACTGGGCATCTGCTCAATGGTCTTGTCATCCCCAATCACATACTCCAGTCCGCTCAGTTTTCCGAACTTGGAGGCGTAGGTGTCGGAACAGCCGCGAATCTCTGCGTTCTTGATGCGTCCACGGATATGGAAATACTTGCCTTTGCGCCCGCACGGGCAGTCGTCCTCACCCAGCACCACACCCTCGTCTTCCGTCAGCAGCACGTGTCCGGGATAGCTCTTGGGCAGCACACTCACCACCTCAATCACGCCCGTCTCTCCGTTTTTGGCCACCGAGAAATCCTTGGGGTTGCGCACAATCACGTCGGAGAAGTTGGAGGCGTGCAGATGGCCACATTCGCACTCGATGTAGATGGTTCCCGTCTGCTCCACCATGCCGTAGTAGTCGTGTACGTTCTCCACCTTGATGCCACAGACATCGTTCAGGCACTGCTTGAACTGTTCCGTGGAAACACTCTCCGCCACCAGTTTCTTCCAACCGCCACCGTGTATCAGCACACCCTTCGACAGGTCGGGCCGGTAGTCGCTCTCCAGCAGCTTCTTGTAGAAGTGCTGCCAAATCATGAAGGTGAAGCCAAAGAGGAAGATGGTCTCGCCCTTGTGTTCCTCCAGGAAGGCTTTCAGTCCCTCCACGTCCAATTCCATGTTCTCGTCCAGGGCATACATCCGCTTGCTGCCAAACATCGAGAAGCCCAGGATACCCGCTCCACGGGCACTGAACATGTTCCTGTCCTTCACCACATTGCTGCTGTCCAGGATAATCATCGGTACGCGCTTGTTGCCCAGCAGCGAGGCCACAATCTTGGTCAGCGTCTTGGTCTGGTTGGCGGATGTCTCGCGGTCCAGATAAATCTTCGATACCTTCTGTCCCGTGGTGCCGGAGGATGTCATGGTCTTCACCACCTCGTCCTCCTCCACACTGCGAAGCGTCAAGTCCTTAAACAGGCTGACGGGCAGATACGGCAGGTCTTCGTAGTGTTCAATCTTGTTGATGTTCACTCCCGTAGCATCCAGCATCTTGCGGTATGCCTCACTATGTGCATAGTGGTACTTGGTCAGGTTCACCAGATACTCATCCAGCACCTTGTGCTTATCCTCTTTACCCAATGAATACGGAGCAATCTCCAATAGTTCTTCCAGTGTCATATACTTTTATACTTTAAACTTTCTAACTTTCCCTAAACTCTAAACCCTCAACTCTCAACTCTCAACTGATAAGTGCCTGCAATGCAGGATAGTTAATCTTTCCCGTGTCTTTCTTCGGAATCTCCGCTATCACCTGCACGGCAAAGGCAGACGAGTGCAGCCCCATCTTTTCCGACAGGTGCTTCACAATCTGTTCCTTCAGTCCGTCCTCCGTCACAAACACGGTTATCTTGTCGTCCACACCCACACAGGCACAGTTGGTGGTGATGGTCTTCACCAGTTGCTCAGTGGCATCCAGATTGCAGCGGTTGCCCCAAATCTTCACAAAGCGTTTCATACGACCTGTGATGTAGAAATAGCCGTCCTCGTCAAACCGTGCCACATCGCCCGTATGCAGCAGTCCGTGATTCTCGTCCTCCTTGGCCAAATCCTCAGGACACTCTGCATAGCCCATCGAGACTCCGGGACCTTCGAATATCAGTTCCCCGTCCACGTTGGGTTCCGTGATTTCCTGGTCATTGCCATCCCGCACGGAAAGTTTTCCTCCTGGGATGGCGATACCGATGCTGGCAAATTTGTCCAAGGCGTGCTCAAACGGCAACCAACTCATTCTGGGGCTGGCTTCCGTCTGGCCATACATCACAATAAACTCGCGTCCCTTGGCTTGTGAATCCGTCACAAACTCCTTCACAATCTCCGCATTCAGTTTGCCGCCTGCCTGTATCATGGTTTTCAGATACGGCAAGTCCATGCGGAAGAAGCGAAGCCGCCTCAGCATCTCGTAGGTGTAGGGCACACCTGCAATGCTGGTTGCTTTTCCTTCTTTTAGGAAGTTCCAGAACTCCTTCTGCATGATGGTGGCATCCGTCAGCAGGATGGTTGCGCCCTTGATGAGGTGACTGTTGATGACGGACATCCCGAAGGAATAGTACATCGGGAGTGTGGTGATGGGCCGCTCGTTATCCGTGATGCGCAAGTATTCTGCAATGGCCTCTGCGTTGCTCGCTATGTTCCGTTCCGTCAGTTTCACCAACTTCGGGGAGCCTGTACTGCCGCTGGTGGTGAGCAACAGGGCCACGTCGGGGTGGATGGCGTGCTGTTTGTCACTGTAGCGGTACAGACGGTAGTCGTCCGTCTCTGCCTTGACATCGCCCCATTCTTCCTCTGCCGGTGCCCAAATCAGGTTGGGCTGGTATAGGTTCAGCAGCCTGCTGAGCATCTCCTTGTCTTTGTGTGCATCCAGCAGCACCGTAGCCATTCCGCTTTGCAGCAGGGCCACATAGCCTGCTATGCACGCTGGCGTGTTCGTGCAGAGGCAGAACGCCAGTTCGCCCTTTTTCATCGAGGGTTTCAGCTTGTTCGCTTCCTCCTGCAACTGGGCGTAAGTCAGTTTCTTTCCTGCATCGCTGATAATCGCGATGTTGTCTTTATATCTATCTAAATCAAACATTTATGAATTATTTGTATTTTGAATACTCTTCATTTGCTTTCCATTCTTTTAGCGTCAGAACTTCTCCATGTCCGGGATATACCATCGTGTCCGGGCTATACATCTCCCAAATCTTTTTCACGGATTGTGCCCATTCCTCTTTACTGCTCCCCCTTCCGTTAAAATATGGCGGGAAAGGCATTATTGTGTCCCCGGTAAACAGTTTCTTGTCAATCTCTATGCACATCGAGCCAGGACTATGACCCGGAGTTAAAATGAAGTGAATATCATACCCATGCCAGTTAATGGTATCGAACTCTTTTTCTATTTGAATCTCAGCAGGAGCAACTTCATATTTATATTCAGGGTCATCACTGTACAGGCGGAAAAACAAATTTACTTCCTTCTTCATTTTCAATTTACAAGCCTCGGAATAGATGAGCTTCACATTTGGGAATGTTTCTCTTAATGAGTTTACACCCCAACAATGGTCGGCATGCCCATGTGTGAGAATGATGTAATCCAGCGTCAGTGCATGTCGAATGATAAAATCTGTTTCCCTCTTCGATTTCTCTGAAGCGGGGTCAATAATGAGACACGTCTTATGATCCCAATCTACAACCACGAAACAGTTCGAGTTCGCCAACTGGTTTTCAAATTGCACTAACTCCATAGAAATCAAAAAAAACACAAAACGTTAAAAACAAACGAGATCCTTCTCTCCGTACCAATCTTATCGATTTAATCTCTCCTTGATTGAAGCAGCAATTCCATCTGCATCCAAACCACACTCTTTCAGCATATTCTTGTACGCCTGAGCGTGCTGGAAGCCATGAATACCTAAAGCCAGAGACTTGAAAGCCTTGGATGAGGTCTTGGCAAGCGACTCCATCACGGCAGCATAAAGGCCGCCTTCCACGAATCCTTCCTCAACGGTCACAACCAGTTTTGAGTTCTCTGCATACTGTTTCACTGCTTCGTCATCGATGGGTTTGATAGTATGGATGTTCAATACAGAACATTTGATACCCTCTTCAGCCAAAGCCTTTGCTGCTTTCAACGAGTAGTTGACCATTGTACCCGTAGCAAAGATTGCCACATCATCACCTTCCATAAGAGGAACGGCTTTACCAATCTTGAAATCGTATGGTGCTTTATAAACCATGGGGTTGTTGCTTTCACCACAAAGGCGAAGGTACACGGGACCTTCAAATTCCATCAGAGCCTCTACAGCATTAGCCACCTCATAACAGTCAGCAGGTGCGACTATAGTAAGCCCGGGGATATTTCTCATAGTGCAGATATCATCCAGACCATAATGAGTATTACCCTGATAATCCACACCAATACCTGATGCCAGTCCTGCTATCTTAATGTTGTGGTGCATATAGCCCGCATGAAGTCTCACTTGCTCGTAACAGCGGGAAGCGACAAAGGCTGCAAAACTGGAAGCGAACACATTATAGCCCTCACTTGCCAGACCCGACGCAATGCCAATCATATTCTGCTCGGCAATACCCACGTTGACAATCCTGTCGGGATGCTCTTCAGCAAAGCGTTTCAAACCGGAAGAGCGGGCAAAGTCTGCCGTCATAACTATTGCATTGTCATAATTCAAGGCCAGTTCTGACAGTACCGTACCGTATGTTGCACGTTGGCCAAGCATTGACCACGTTCTCATTTTCAATTTATCTGCTTCCATCGTCTTAGTCTTTTAAATCGTTAATAGCTTGGTTATACTGTTCTTCACTCATGGATGCATGATGCCAGGAGTTATCCCCTTCCATAAAGCTTATACCTTTACCCTTGATCGTGTTGCATACATAGACCACAGGTTTTCCATCGTTATGCTGCTCCTTCAGAAGAGTCTCATAGAGCTGTTCCACGTTATGACCATCCACATCACGGACATTCCATCCAGCAGCCTCAAACATCTTCACAAAATCTATATGCATCATATTCTGTGTGAGACCATCCTGCTGATATTTGTTATGGTCAATAAACAGAGTGAGATTATCCAACTTATACTGTGCGGCAGAAAAGACGGCTTCCCAGATACTTCCCTCGTTGCACTCGCCATCGCCACACAGCACATAAACTTGGTGTTTCTCGTTCTTGCGCTTAGCGGCCATTGCCTTTCCAACGGCAAACCCAAGACCCATTCCAAGGCTTCCGCTGGATGCTTCAATACCCATCTCCAAATCCTTGACAGGATGTACGGGGAAGCGTCCTCCCTCGGTGGCCATGAAGTTGTCCATCAAGTACTCATGTGAGCAATAGCCAGAAAGACTGAGTATCGAGTACAATGCGGCATAGGCGTGTCCTTTACTAAGCACAAACCTGTCGCGTTCTTCCCAGGTGGGGACATCAACCTTATAATTCATAACTCCTCCATACAACACCGCAAGGATGTCGGCACAGGAAAGGGCCGGTCCTATATGAACGCCTTTCTTTCCTGTGTTGTATGAAATCTCGATAATCTCCTTACGAAGATGTTTTGCGAGATTCTCCAGTTCTTTGATTTTTTGTTCCATTTTATCAATATTTATTTAATATTCCATTATCTTTCAAAACAAATGGGTCTCCATGACCTGGGAGAACATACAAGTTCTCATCCAACCCTTTTAGATACGGCAAGGTGATATTCCTGTAATCTTCAGGGCTACTTTCTTTGAACCGTTCCAAAACAGGGGTGTTTTGTATCAGGCAATCTCCTGTTATGACAAACGAATCATCAACAACCAGACACCAACTTCCGGGACTGTGACCTGGAGTCTGTGTCGCCTTAAATTTCAATCCTAAAAGTTCAAATTCACAAGGGGAATCGTAGATTATATCTGCATGGAGCGTAAAAGGCTTATACATTTTTTTGAACTCCTCATATCTATTACCCCCGTCTTCTTGGTCTCTTTGGGAAAGTACGAACGAAACCAGTCTTGGTATATTTCGTCTTCCCTCAGCTACACGTACTGCACACGGCCTGTTGCATATCAACGTGGCATCAAACTGCTCTTGCAACCAAGGCACACCAAAGGTATGGTCATAGTGCTCATGTGTCAGGATGATACTTACTTGACGGATCTGATTTTTCTTAAAAAGAGATATCAGCTCTTCATCAATGTTCGAATCAATAATCAGTGCCTGTGCATCCTTCAGTATCACAAACATATTGGAATTCATTGCATTCCAAATGCTGCGATAGACGACAAGACTGTCTGTATGTTTGGCCTTAAGCAGAAATTGGTCCACTAATATGAAAAATTAGAATAAGGAAGGGAGAGCAGTCGGTACAACCGCTCCCCTTCCAACCACGAAATGTTATTTCCCGCCAGGGATGAAATCCCTCATTATGTCAGGGAGAGCAATAGTAAGATCAGCACCCAGGGCGAACTCACCGTTCATCTTGGCCTCAACATGACCCTTGGCCACTCCGCGCTTGAAGCTCTTCAAGAAGCCTTCAATAACAATGGAGTCACCAGGAACAATCTTCTGGCGCATGCGGAGATTATCCACATTCAAGAAGGCTGTCTTCTTCCCTTTGTGCTCAGGGATGGTAAGGAAAGTCATGATGAAGGTTTGGGCCAGACATTCCATCTGGATAAAACCGGGCACATTGGGTTCGTCAGCAAAATGTGCTGGGAAGAACCACTCATTATAGGTGAAGTTCTTTCTGGCACGTACATACTCTCCGGGAATGACTTCCTCTACTTCGTCAAGGAAGAACAAAGGATAGCGATTCTGCTGGTATTGCTGAATCTCGTAGGCATCGATATGATATATCGGGTCGTACTTCTTTTCCATCTTATACTCCTTTCCGTTTAGATTTCAACATCATATTTCTTCAGCAGTTCAATACCCTTCTGATAGCTGTTGAATTCCACGATGTCGTCGGTTTCAAACTGGATGTCAAAAGCATCCTCAATCTCGCTGATCAGACCCATGTGACCCACGGAATCCCAAGCGGGAACATCCTGATACTTCAGCCCTTCGAGCTGTCCTTCTTCCACATCAAGGCTTTCAATGAAAGCGTTGTTGTACTTTTCTTTGTTTGTCATAACTAATAAATTAAAATGTTAATAATATAAAGGATTATTTACTCTTTCTATAAAACGGATTTTCCGTCGGATAATAATAGTCTTTGCACTTGTTATAGTCTATCTCTTGAACAGGTACTCCGACATACTTGAATATCTCCCACAAATACTTACCGCAGTGCTCAAACAGGATTGCAGCATGGTGAGGATAGCCTTTCTCAATCAGCACATGACGGTAGAACCTGTCCATATCCTTGATGGCAAAGATACCGATACTGCCATAGGAACGAGTAGCTACGGGCAGGATTTCCCCCTGAGCGATGTAGGCCCTCAGCTTTGTGTCGGGCGTACTTTGCAGGCGATAGATAGTGGTCTTCCCAGGCATCAGGTCACCTTCAATCGTCCCCTTTGTTATCTCCTTAGGAAGAAAGCGCGACATGATTCGTTGGTTGCACATCTTACATCCTGTCACCTTGCATGATGACGTATTGCCGCAGTGGAAACCCATGAACAAGTCTTCATCCGTAAACGTATCTGTCAGGAACTGTTTGCCCTTGATACTCTCTTCATACATATCTGCGGGGACTGAGTTGTTAATATCTAACAACGTCACCGCATCTTGGGTTACACACGTTCCTATGTACTCCGAAAGTGCACCATAAATATCCACCTCACAAGATACAGGATAGCCCTGTGCCGTGAGTCGGCTGTTTACATAGCAAGGCACAAAGCCAAAGCTTGTTTGGAATGCAGGCCAGCATTTAGTCGTCAGCGTCACATATTTGCGGTCGCCTTTATGCTGCCGGATCCAGTCAAGCAGTGTCAATTCGTATTGCGCCAGTTTGGGCAGAATTTCTGGCATACAATTCCCGATACCCAGTTCTGCGGCCATTTCATCAACAACCTTGGCTATGCGCGGGTCTTCAGCGTGTTTGTTATATGACTCGAACAGGTCAAGTTCTGAGTTTTCCTCAATCTCTACGCCCAAGTCATAGATTGCCTGTATAGGCGCATTGCAAGCCAGGAAGTTGTTGGGACGGGGACCAAAAGAGATAATCTTCAGGTTTTTCAATCCTATAATCGCTCTGGCGATTGGCACGAAATCATGAATCATATCGGCACACTGCTCCGCAGTCCCGTAAGGCTTTTCGGGGATATATGCCTTCACTTTTCTGAGTTTCAAGGCGTAGCTGGCATTCAGCATACCGCAATATGCGTCACCTCGACCATCAAACAAATCTTCTTGCGTCTCTTCTGCGGCAGCACAGAACATAACTGGACCATCGAATTTCTCGGCTAGCATGGTCTCTGAGATTTCGGGGCCAAAGTTGCCAAGAAAGACACACAGCGCATTGCACTCCTCTTTTTCCAGGTTCTTTAGCGCTCGTCTCATGTGGAGTTCACTCTCCACAATGCAGATGGGGCTCTCGAAAATCTCGTCGGGGCCATACTTTTCCGTGTATTTCTCCACAACCGCCTTTCGACGTCTGACTGATAGTTCTTCGGGAAAACTGTTACGGCTAACCGCCACGATTCCAATTTTTAATTCCGGTATATTCTTCATATCTGGATGTTTTAAAGTTTAGTCCATATTTATCAATTCTGGAATCACCAAGTCATCCGCCTCAAAGCATAGGCTTGCCCATGACAGGCCCACACCGAAAGAACAACCCACAACCCAGTGCTTACCATTGCGTAGCTTATCTGCCTTCTCTGTAACCATCGTAAACGGGATGCTGGCAGCACCGGTATTTCCAAAGTTTATCATGGAGAACGGAGCGTCTTCCGGATTAATCTTCAGCTTCTTGATAATCTTTTTGACCATGTAGTAATTCGCCTGATGGAAGAAAAACATATCTATGTCATCAATTGTCTTACCAGCAAACTCAAGGACGGCATTCACGCTCTTTGGGGCTGTTTTCATCGCAAACGAGAAAACATCCATGCCCTTCATGTCAAGGTGTACACGGGAGCGCTTGATGTTCTTGTCGAACTCTATCAGTTCAAGGCTTTTTTCTGTTACCGGATTACGTCTTCCTCCATCTGGGATGATGATGGCTTCAAAATCCTTACCTCGCGTTCCCAATTCACACCATATCGGACTGGCGGTCTCATCATATTCGAATGCGGTTGCTGTGCCTGCGTCTCCGATGAGGGGCCAAGTGGTTTTATCCGTATATGCATCCTCTGCGGAGCCCATATTAGCATTCATTACAATGCCGCGCTTGATAGCTCCATTCTGGAGAATAGAAAGCGCAGTGGTTGTACCATACGTAAAGGCAGTACATCCCAATGTCATATCGAAGCACATAGTGCTTTCTGACAATCCTAGTTTGTGCTGTATTACGCAAGCTGTATCCGGCTGGATATAGTCTCTTGATGGTGAGCAGAACATTAACAATCCTATTGACTCCTTCTCCCATCCGAGTTCAGCAATCAACTTTTCAGCCGCCTTGCATGCCAAGTCACCGCAGGTCTGACCAGGTTTAAGAACTCTCCGCCTTTCCACACCTATAGTGGGAAGAATGCGGTTTAATTCATTCTCGTCAAAATAGGGATAGTCGCTGTTCTCTTCTATGTCAGAAGGAACGCATGCGGCTATGCCCTTCATCTTAACTTTTTCAATCTTTATTAATGCCATATTGTTATCTAATTGTTAATCCGCCATCAATAACAAGATTTGTCCCTGTTACCCACGAAGAAGCGTCTGATAAAAGATAAATCATTGCCCAAGCAATGTCTTGCGGTTGACCATAACGGCCAAGGGGGTACCGCTCCATATCTTTCTTGAGTTCTTCTTCTTGAACGCTGTCGTCATAAATCATCGGGGTCTCGGTCATTCCAGGACAAACTGCATTGACCCGTATCTTCCTTTGTGCCAATTCTAAGGCTGCAACCTTTATAAAATTACTTATTGCGCCTTTGCTTGCTGTGTAAACGCCATTTGCTGTTGCCGCTGCTCCAACGCCTGCCATTGAACTAGTAAATACAACTGAGCCTCCTTTATTGATTCTCTTTTTTTTAACAAGCTCTTTGAGAAGAAGCATCGGAGAGAATACATTTACCTGAAAAACACTTGTCAGATTATCTTCCTTGATGAACTGTATGGGAGCCATTACATTTGTACCAGCATTGCTAATAATACCATCTAATAATGGCATTTGGGCTACCAGATTTTGAATCTGCAAAACATCAGATAAATCAGCTATTATCATTTCGTGACTATCACCCTGCATCTGAGAAAATGTTTCTTTCAATCTTTGCTCATTTCGAGCTGTAATTGTTACTCTTGCCCCCATTTTTGAGCACTCTATGGCTGCAGCTCGCCCAATACCAGATGATGCACCTGTTATCAATATTGTCTTCCCTTCCAGAGAATATGGATTATACATATGAACCTTATAAAATTACTACGTCTGGTACTACTATGTTTTCAGTCTCAAAATAGCCTGCACCCCAAGATAATCCTTGTCCAAAGCCACAAACCAAAGTGTTTTGTTTTGAATTCCTAAAACGTTCGGCTCGTTCAGACACTATTGCGAGAGGGATACTGGCACTTGTTGTGTTGCCATAATTCCGTAAGCTAAGCGGAACTTTGTCCATTGGTATTTTCAACCTTTTTGCAATTGTCTCTAAAATAAGTTTGTTGGCCTGATGCAAAACCAGATTGTCCACACTGTCTATGTTCAAATCAAATTGGTTGCACAAGGATTTTAATGCCTTGGGAACTTTAGTGATTGCAAAAGAGAACACATCCATAGAATCTCTATTTTCATCCTCTCCTTCGGGAGGTATTGCACCTGATAATCTATCCAACTTATTCTTTAGAGTATCAACCGTAAATGGCGTTTTCCAACCGCCTATTGGCTTAATCAGGGCTTTACCTTCATCACTTTTTGTCCCAATATTAAAGTACATCGAGGGGGCGTTTTCGTCATATTCCAATGCGGTCGCTGTACCTGCATCACCAAACAATGGCTTGTCTTCGCGACTTAGCGCATCTTGATCTTTAGATACCGTATCACCATCTAAATATAACATCCGCTTAATATTGCCAGATGACAACAACGGAAGAACACATGATAAGCCCACCACCCATCCTGGACAACCATGAAATAAATCCAAACAAATCGTTTTCTCGGGCAATCCTAATCGCTCATGGACGACAAAAGAAGTTGGATGGTTAATGTAATCTGCATTTTGAGTGACAAGAACCAAACAATCAATCGACTCTTTCTCCCAGCCTAAATCTTCCAGAAGCTTTTCAGTTGCCTTGAAACATAGGTCAGAAACAGCAATATCAGGAGAGGCAACATGTCTTCTTTCGATTCCAGTTGCCTTTATCACCTGCTCAGCTTCTTCTAATGATGAATAGAAAGGCAAATCTTTATTCTCCTCTATTTTAGGCGGAACGCAAGCAGAAATGCCCTTTATTCTTACATTATCAACTTTTATAAATGACATAGGTTAAGCTTTTTTCTTCACTGCTTCAAACAAGTCATTAATGGTGTTTGAATTTCTAATATCTTCGCCCTTAATGGTGATATCATACTCCTCATCCACCATAGCAATCACACTCAGAGCTATCAGGCTTGACCACTCATCTAATTCCTTGAACACGGTTTCAGCCTTGATCTCGCTGGCATCGGTGTCTTCAAACTGTTCTGCAAAATTTGCAATAAATTCATTTAATTCCATAATTGTTACTTTTTAATGTTATACAAAATATTATCGTTTTTATGTCTCTTTACAAATCGAGCATAGTCGATAAGGCAAAGTTCATTATAATGATTTATAATAAAATCTCCAGTAGCATGATTATTATATAAATACTTAACTCCACCCACCTCTTTTATTCCTTCAAAAGTACTCTCTAAATACATACTGAAGAGAAGAATATCCCTATTTGTCATATCGACTGTAACTAAATTGTATTTCAATTGAAGTTGTTGATGCACAAAGTAGTTACACTCTATCATAAACTCAAATCCCTTGCCTGTTTCATCCTGGTTAAGATAATAGCCTATTTCACCCACTTCTTTTTGATTGTCAATATGGATGACATCAAGGACTCCTACTTCTACTCCACCGGGGTCTTTGACCAGCCAATAATAACAGTCTTCTCTATTTTTGAGCCCCTCGATGAACCTTAAATGATCCTCCAAAGAGATAATATCCTTGTTGACCATCATTGCACGAACCTTATCATGGTTTCTCCAGGAGAGAATCATTCTTTTCTCGTCTTCAGTAAGTGTCACAAAGTTCTTGAACGTATAACCATGCGACTCGTAAATCTTCTGCCTGTCTATCTTTATCATAAGGACTTGAAAAGTTTAATGTAATTATATTGAATCTGCGAAGTATCTAAAACATAAGGAGTAAATACGGAGAGCTGATTAATAGCTTCCTTTAATCTCACAAGAGTCAAGTGGTGTAGGTTTCCTAAAGGAATAAATTTCCCTTCCATGACAGACTTCTTGTAGCCTTCTTCTTGATTGTCCACCTGATACCCCATCATCAGGGGAATACCCCGGCTCATGGCCTCTATGCTTACCGTACTGCCTGGGAGGATGGCAAAAGCAGAGGTCTCGAAGAGTTCTGCCATCTGTTCGGCTGACAATCTGCTGCGCACCTCCACACGTTCACGATTCTCTGGTGAGAGACTGACTCTGTCGCCAAGAATCACCAATATATGATAAGGAGCACCTGTTTGGAGCAATAATGACACCACCTTGTCGGTCAATTTAAAGGGGTCTGCTCCGCCCAGATTGACAATGGCCGTTTGATTGCGTTTTACACTCCTGACTGGTCTTCTGAACGGCTCGCGCAGAAGTTTGTAACCGTCGCCCAAGTACAACTTCGTATAAGGCTCGCAATCAAACTCATCTGCCGTTACCGGCCCGTGATTGACCACCGCATCTGCCACATAGTGCTTGTCG
>FLNY01004014.1_pt1 | contig 35185 bp, 24 predicted proteins | sample 1140381 | NCBI WGS metagenome assembly FLNY01 (sample SAMEA3878172, study PRJEB12797) | bioreactor metagenome | biome: Moose rumen | place: Sweden | collected 2011-10 | reverse complement strand
TTAAAGGGACAATAGTAGAGGATGCTTGCCCAATTTGATGCAGTATCGTCCCCATAACTCCTCAGTAACTCCTTCATAACTACACAATAACTCCCCAAAGTTGAGCTTGCGAAACTTAAATAATTAAGTTTACCGTTTACGGTTTTTCCGTTTTTTTTTGTTATCGTTTTCGTACGTAGTTACAAATCCAAATCTTCAAGGTCTTCTTCTTCGTAGTCTTTGCGATGTACCCAGTTATCAACGAAAGAGAGGAATATGTAGATGGATAGTCCGAATACGATTCCACCGGCAATGGCAAATTTCAGTGAGGCTGGAACGGCGTCAAAGAGGATGTGGCGCAAGTTGCCGCAACAGATAAGGATGAAGAGGATTCCCTCGATGAGTACTGCTGTTACGGCAAATTGCCAAGGGTAACCCATCGAGATGCAGATTGTCTCGATGAAGAATATGTTGAGGGTGAGTCCTGGAGCCTGTCCGAACGGGCGACGAGCCAAGAAAGCCATAAGCAATGTACCTATGATGGTGGCAATACAAACAGAGGTGAATGCTGCCTCGTGAGGAAAGCCGTAAGCTGCCAAAGGGGCAATCATAGCGGGTAACAATGCCATGATATAAGACATAGATGCGAAGGTGGTGAGACCAGCCATCACTTCTGTGCTGATGCTATTGCGAAGGAATGAGAAGCCTACAAGGGCGAAGAGTTTTTCTTTCATCGTGTTTTTATGCTATAGGAATGATGAAATCGAACTTTGCACCATTAGTGTAGTCGCTGTCGAGGGTGAGAGTGCCACCAAGGCGTTCTGCAATCATTCGTGCTACGGGGAGTCCGAGGCCTGTGCCTTGCACGAAACTATCGAGTTTTGCAAATCGTTCGAAGATAAATTCTCTCTTGTCGGCAGGGATGCCGGGACCTGTGTCTTTGACGCTAAAACAGAGGTTGTTACCTGTTTGATGGAGCGAGAGGATGACACTACCGATATGGGTGAATTTCGCAGCATTGCCAAGCAGGTTGTCGAGTGCCGAAAGAAGCATGTGAGGATGGGTATTTATCACCATCCCATCAGGTATATCACAATTTTTCTCCAGTTTAACGTCGGGCAGTTGCATGTCAGGAATGGCGAGTACTTGAGTGAAACCACTGATGGCATTGAGTGGGGTGCGAATTTCGTGAGTCATACTTTGTATGAAGGCTGTCTTTGCCTTCGATGCTGCTTCAGCTCGGTCGCGTTCTACCTCCAATTGTTTATTTTGCATAATCACCAGGTTTCGTTCACGTTTTAACTGACGGTTTTTAATTTCCAGACGACGATTCCACCGACCGTTGAATACGAGGAATACAAGCATGGCAACAATGACTAGTATCATTGCCACACTACCTGTGGTAAATCGCAGACGCTGTTGTAACTGCTTGTTGACGGTTTACAGGTCTTGCTCGGCAGTTTGCTTTGCCTGCAAGTCAAGTGTCACACTGTCACTTGAGAGTGTGTCTGGTTTTGCTGTGTCGATTGAAGCCATATGATTCGTTTCCTGTGCCACCGCTTCGTATTGGCATGAGGTGGCAAGGGACAAAGTAAGTATAACCCAAGAACTTAATAAGACGACGTGTAATTTATCTTTCATAATGGCCGCGAAGGTAATGACTATACATTAAAGTATAAATGTATAGTAAGTTTTTTGTGTCTCTCTTTTTAAAGATTTTTACAAAATGACAAAATCGAGAAAAAATGTCCATTTTTTCTCTAACCCCTAACCCTTAACCATTACTTCGTTTCTTTCAGTTCTTTCTTCAGACTTGCACGAGGAACACCCAATTCGATGGCGCGTTCGAAATCGTGGTGGGCGAGACGTTTGTTGCCTGTCAGTTTATGGAGATAGGCGCGTGTGAGTATGGTATTTTTGTTGTTCGGGTCGAGTTCTACGGCTTTGTTCAGGTCGATGATAGCCAGTTCGGGTTGGTTATTTTCCGATTCAACTTCAGCACGAATGGTGTAGAGTTCTGCCTTGTCGGGGTGTTTGTCGATAAGGGTAGAAAGCATGGTGAGTGCTTCGTTTTTGTGTTGCATATTGAGTTGCAGCAAAGCAATACCCAGTTGTGCTGTGTAGTTGTCGGGCTCTATTTTGAGAAGTTGGTTGTAGCAGTGTTGTGCTTTTTCGTAGTCTTTCAACTGCTGGTATATATATCCGCTTGCCTGCAGAGCTTCAATGTTTTGTGGACTTTTATCGAGTATTTTTCCGTAGTCGATAATAGCTTTTTTGTAGTTGCCCAGTTCGAAATATAGGTTAGCCCTCGACTGCAGAATGGGAATGTTGAGCGGAGCTATGGCAAGGGCTTGTTCGTAGCTGTCGATAGCTTTCAACTTATGTCCTTGTGCCTCCTGCACCTTTGCCAGATTGGAATAGAGAAGGGCATTACGATAGTCGTTGGGCGACTTCTGCAGGGCACGACGGAAACATTCTTCAGCTTCTGTATAGGCATTGATGGATGCAGCCTTCACTCCTGCTTCGACATACTCTTCGTAGGACTGAGCTAGAAGGGACTGACTGCATACACACAGTAAATTAAAAAGGAGCCCTATAACGATCTTCTTTTTCATCTTCAAGCATTGAAAGGTATGAGTTGTAGCGCGACTGACTGATGTTGTGTTCTTCAACTGCTTTGAGTACAGCACAGTGTGGTTCGTGGGTGTGGGTGCAGTTGTTGAAACGGCAGTCTGCCGAATAACGGAAAATTTCCTTGAAATAATGACCTATCTCGTTTCGGTTCATGTCGAAGGTTCCAAAACCTTTGATTCCTGGTGTGTCGATGATGTAGGCATCGTCGCTGATGGGGTACATCTCACTGAAGGTGGTGGTGTGTTTTCCTGTTCCGTAAGCATCGGAGATCTCGCTTACCTTCAGATTGAGGTGGGGGAAGAGCGTGTTGATAAGTGTCGATTTCCCCACACCGCTGTTACCGGAGAGTAGGGTAATCTTACCATTCAGTTCGCTGCGCAGGGTATTGATGCCTTCACCAGTGACCGATGAAATCTTACGGCACGGATAACCGATGGTTTCATATAAATTGACGATTCCATCGAGGTATTCCTGCCATTCTGGAGTAATAAGGTCGATTTTGTTGATAACCAAAGTAACGGGAATCCGATAGGCTTCAGCTGCTGCCAGAAAACGGTCGATGAAGGTTAGGGAAGTCTCTGGTTGCTGAATGGTGACGATTAGGAAACACTGATCAACATTAGCAGCGATGATGTGTGACTGCTTCGACAGGTTGATTGATTTCCGGATGATGTAGTTCTTGCGTTCTTCTAGGGCGGTGATGAGTCCGGCATTCTCCTCCTTCTGAGGTGTGAAATGTACCCGGTCGCCAATGGCAATAGGGTTAGTAGTACGAATGCCTTTTATGCGAAAGTTGCCTTTCACCTTGCACTCATAAAGAGAGAAGACTCCGGAGCCTTCAGTGGTTACGGAGTCTAATGGTTTCACAGTATAACTGTAGCCTGTATTTCTGATTACGAGTCCGAGCAAGTTAAGTTAGGAGTTAGGAGTTAGGAGTTGCGCCAGCCAATTATGCATTATGCATTAGCATTATCTTTTCAGTTCTTCGCTCTTCAAGATAAGACGGCAGGCTTCTTCGTCGGATTTGAGTTGTGCTTTCAGACTGTCGATGTCGTCGAACTTCTTCTCCTTGCGCAGGAATTCTATGAGTTCTACTTCAAGACGGTTGCCGTAGAGGTCGGTATTGCAGTCGAAGATATGTGCTTCGATGCTCTGCTGACCACCATTATCGAGGGTTGGGCGACTGCCTATGTTGAGCATTCCGTAGGTCTTCTTCTTTGTATTGCCATCGATTATATTTACCAAATAGACACCTTCCATCGGAACGAGTTTTCCGTCTTCTACCTTTATGTTAGCTGTAGGATATCCTAGATCTGTGCCGTTGTGGAATCCATGAACTACCTCACCACTCAGTATGAAACGGTGACCGAGAAGGTCGGTTGCTGTCTTTACCTTACCTGCTGCAAGAGCCTTGCGGATAGAGGTAGAAGATATGCTGTAGGCTGTAGTACTTCCTTTTGGTAGTTTGAAGTGAGGACACCTGATAACACGCATGCCCATCTCATCTCCATACTTGTGGTAGTCGTCGAATACTTCTGCACGACCACAACCGAAACGGTGGTCGTAACCCACGACGAGCACTCGCACTTCATAAGTGTTGTAGAGCAACTGCATGAAATCTTTTGCAGGCATCTGAGACAACTCCTTCGTAAAGTCGAGCATAGTTATTTCGTCAATACCAGTACCCTTTAGCAGACGCATCTTCTCGTCCTTGGTAGTAAGGAGTTCCGGTTGGAAATCAGTGTGCAACACCTTACGAGGGTGTTCAGAAAATGTAACTACCATTGACTGCATCTTGCTTTTCTTTGCAGTTTCAATTACATAATCGATAAGAAAACGATGGCCGAGATGTACACCATCAAAGAAGCCGATGGTCGCAACGAATCCCTTGGAATTTGTCTTTGTCATTGTCTCAGATTAATTTTAGTTTGCAAAAATAGATATTAAAAAATGAAAATATCAAAAGTTAAAACGTTTTTTTTTATCAATTACCAAATTTTTTATGAAATAATCGATTTTTATTTTGTATTTACTAACCTTACACGTATCTTTGCACAAAAAGAGAAAAAATGCGCGATAACGGCACGCACGTGTTTACAAAAGCCGATACATCTATTATCGGAATAATTGAGTCTTCCATCAAAAAAGGATGGGATAAGGTGGCATATAGTGATTATGGCACCGATATTGAATATACCTATGCGGATGTTGCTCGAAAAATAGCAGCACTCCATTCCCTTTTCAATGATTTAGGTTTGAAACCGGGCGACAAGATCGCCCTTTGTGATAAGAATAGCAGTAACTGGGCAATCAGTTACATTGCCATTCTGACGTATGGAACTGTTGTGGTTCCTATCCTTTCGGACTTTAGTGTAGAACAGATACAGAATATTTATGAGCACTCTGATTCAAAATTGATGATAGGAAGAGCTGATTTGCCGATGAAATCGCTATTGGATGTTGCCAATTGGACGATGGTAAATGGTAAACAGAGTATCGAAAACTATGATTTCAGCGGATTGAAAAAGTCGGATGTTAAGTATTTCAACGAAAATCCTGAAGATGTTGCACTCATCAGTTATACCAGTGGTTCTACAGGACATTCCAAGGGTGTTATGCTGCCATACAGATCTTTGTGGTCTAACATAATCTTTGCCGACGAACGCTTAGGATTGACACCTGAGGTAGATACCATTTCGTTGTTGCCAATGGCACATATGTATGGTATGGCATTCGAGTTCTTGTATGAATTCTGTATCAGATGTCATGTATATTTCCTCACAAAAACTCCTTCGCCAGCTGTCATATTGAAGGCTTTCAGCGATGTGAAACCTAAACTGGTCATTGCCGTACCCCTGATTATAGAAAAGATAGTGCAGAGCAAGGTGTTCCCCGTTTTGCGTACTAAGAAGATACGACTCCTTATGAAATTGCCGTTTATGAAGGGAGTCATATATAGTCGTATCAAAGAACAACTAACCAAGGCATTTGGAGGCGAATTCTATGAAGTGATAGTTGGAGGCGCGGCATTCAATAAGGATGTGGAGAATCTGCTCGCAGCTATCAAATTCCCTTATGTAGTCGGATATGGAATGACTGAGTGCGGACCTATCATCTGCTACGAAGACTGGCATCTGTTTGTGAAGAATTCATGTGGAAAGCCTGCTCCACGTATGGAAGTAAAGATAGACTCCGCAGATCCTGAAAAGGTGCCGGGAGAGATTATAACCAGGGGCGCAAATGTAATGCTCGGTTATTATAAGAATGAGGAAGAGACTCGTGAGGCAATTGACGAGGACGGATGGTTGCATACTGGTGACCTAGGTACGATGGATAATGAGGGTAATGTGTTTATCCGCGGAAGAAAGAAAACTATGTTGCTTGGTGCTAACGGACAGAATGTATATCCTGAAGAAATAGAAGATATAATCCTAACTCAGTCATATTTCGACGAGTGTGTAGTCGTACAGAGAGGCGAGAAACTTGCAGCTCTGGTATATGTGTCGGACGAAAATATGCAATCTCGTGGTATGACACGTGAAGGTGTTAGGGCTGATATGAACCGTTATCGTGGTCATCTGAATAAGATGTTGCCCAAATTTGCAAACTTGTCTGCACTTGAGTTGCAGGATGAACCGTTTGAAAAAACTCCAAAACGAAGTATAAGAAGATATTTGTATAAATAAACATATGGCAGAGAATATTAAGAAACAATCATTGCTAGAAGTTATCGAGGACTCGATAAAGAAGAATTGGAAATTGCCGGCTTATAGTGATTATGGCACTGATACAAGTTTCACGTATGCAGATGTGGCACAGCAGATGGCTCGTCTACATTACATATATAAAGAGCTGGGCATAAAGCAAGGGGATAAAATATGTTTGTGTGCAAAGAATAGTAGCCGCTGGGCTATTGCAGCATTGAGCATTACTACCTATGGTGCGGTTCTTGTACCTGTGTTGCACGATTTCAGTGTAGAACAAATTCAGAATATTTATGAACACTCGGAATCTTCACTGATGATTTGTGATACGAAACTGAAGGATGTTTTCCCTGAGGCTATGGATGTGAGCAACTTTTCTTTCTTCGATGGTCGCACAACGGTATCGATTGATAAATTCAAGAAACTGAAGAAGAAAGAGGTAAAGTATTTCCGCGAGAAACCGGACGATTTGGCTCTTATCAGTTATACAAGTGGTTCTACAGGACATTCTAAAGGTGTGATGTTGCCATATCGTGCTATCTGGGGCAACTCAAAAGATGTAGATTATTTGTTCGACCTGAAACGTGGTGACGATTTGTTGCCTCTGCTTCCAATGAGTCATATGTACGGTTTCGCATTCGAATATATGTATGGTACATGTGTGGGTTGTCATGCTCACTTCCTTACTAAGATTCCAAGTCCTAAGATTGTTCTTGAGGCGTTTGGGGAGGTGAAACCGCGTATGATTGTATGTGTGCCGCTGGTAATTGAGAAGATTGTTCAAAGCAAGGTGTTCCCATTGATTCGGACCAAGACATTCCGCCTTTGGTTGAAGGTGCCAGTAATCAAACAGTTCATTTACTGGCAAATAAAGCGCAAACTCTACAAAGCTTTCGGAGGGAATATTATACAGGCGGTTATTGGTGGCGCCGCCCTCAATCAAGAGGTTGATGCTTTTCTGGCAAAGATCCATTTCCCATATAGTATCGGTTATGGTATGACAGAATGCGCTCCACTTATCTGTTTTGACAATTACAAGACAATGAAGAAGGGAAGCTGTGGACGTGTGTTGCCAAATATGGAAATACGTGTTGACAGTGAAGACCCTCATAAAGTGCCAGGCGAGATTCTTGCTCGTGGTACAAACACCATGCTCGGTTATTATAAGAATGAAGAAGAAACCCAAGAAACCATGGGCGAGGACGGATGGTTGCATACTGGTGACCTAGGCGTTATTGACGAGGAAGGTTATCTCTTCATTCGTGGTAGAAAAAAAACTATGCTGCTTGGTGCCAACGGACAGAATGTGTACCCAGAAGAGATAGAAGACCAGATACTGACGCTTACTAATTTTGAAGAGTGTGTCGTAGTGCAGCGTGGCGAAAAACTCGTAGCTCTCGTATATATAAGCGAGAAAACTATGGAGGCAAAGAACATTACTCGCGAACATATTGAACGTCATCTCGATAATTATCGTAAGCGTATCAATGAAAAACTGCCTAAGTTTGCTGCTATCAGCGCTATCGAGATTCAAGATGAAGAGTTTGAGAAGACTCCTAAGCGTAGTATCAGAAGATATCTGTATAAATAGAGTGGACTAGTACATAATTCATAATGCATAATTTATAATGTATTTAAGTGGTGTCGGGTATGACTGATGATGAACGTTTTATGAAAGAAGCCTTGCAGGAGGCACGTGTAGCCCTTGCAAAAGACGAAGTTCCGATTGGTGCTGTCATCGTTGCAGATGGATGTATCATAGGAAGGGGGCATAACCTGACGGAAACTCTTCATGATGTGACTGCTCATGCTGAGATGCAGGCAATTACTGCTGCAGAAGAATATCTCGGTGGAAAATATCTGGATAAGTGTACGCTGTATGTGACGGTAGAACCCTGTGTTATGTGTGCTGGTGCAATGGGCTGGAGTCAAGTGCAGAGGGTGGTGTACGGAGCAAGTGACCCTAAACGTGGGTTTCAAACTTATGCTCCAAGGGCATTGCATCCTAAGACATCGATAATAGATGGTGTGCTTGCAGAGGAATGCGGAAAACTGATAACCGACTTTTTCAAAAGTAAAAGGTGATAAAAGATATGACAAAGGGTCAGCCGTTTGGGTTGATCCTTCAGTTTGCCTGGCCTTTGTTGCTGGGCAATATATTGCAACAATTTTATAGTTTGGTCGATGCTGCTATAGTAGGACAGTATCTGGGTATGAATGCGCTGGCGGGAGTTGGTGCCAGCAGTAGTGTGCTCTTCCTTATTATAGGATTCTGCAACGGAACTGCCAGTGGTTTTGGTATTCCGATAGCACAAGCTTTTGGAGCGGAGGACTACCTGCAGATGCGTCGTTATGTTCGTGTAAGTTATTATGCAGGTATGGTTATTTCTGTTGTGCAGGCTGTAGTTTGTTCACTCCTTTGTGGAAACATCCTCAGATGGATGCAGACTCCTCTTGAGATATTTGATGATGCTTACACATATCTTCTTATAACTTTTATTACAATTCCATGTAGTATGATATACAACCTGCTGGCAAGTGTCATCCGAGCACTTGGCGATAGTAAGACACCGTTCTATTTCCTTGTTCTTGCCAGCATACTGAATATATTGTTAGACCTTCTCTTTGTTATTGTATTCGGTATGGGAGTGGGTGGTGCTGCATTGGCAACTGCCGTAGCCCAGACTATCAGTATTATTGTTTGTGTTGTGTACATGAAACGCAGTTTCCCGATACTGAAAGGAGAGATGTCTGAATACAATATTTTAGATTTATGGATATTGCTTGGATTCGGTATTCCTTTTGGTTTGCAGTTCTCTATTACAGCTATTGGTTCAATGATGCTTCAGGCTGCAAATAATGCACTTGGTACTGCTTGTGCTACTGCCTTTACGGCAGCTATGCGACTGAAGATGTTCTTTATATGTGCTTTTGAGAATCTGGGAGTGGCTATGGCAACTTACTGTGGTCAGAATCTTGGAGCAAAGAAACTGGAAAGAGTGATTGCCGGTATAAAAGATGCTCTCCTGATGATGGTGATTTACTGGTTCTTCACTATGGCTATTCTTCTGCCGTATGCACGAGACCTCTCTATGCTATTTATCTATAGGAGTGCTACTCAAATATTGGATTACAGCGAGCAGTTCATGCATGTGTCATGTCTGAATTATTTGTTTTTGGGTTCTCTTGTCATCTTTCGTTACTCGTTGCAAGGACTCGGATATACTCGTTTGGCGATGTGGAGTGGTGTGAGCGAACTCATTGCTCGAGCTTTAGTGAGTCTTTTGGCCGTTCCGTCATTAGGGTTCTTGGGTGTCTGCTTAGGTGACCCTGCAGCGTGGGTGGCGGCAAATATTTTCCTCTTGCCTGCTTTTTGGTATGTGTTTCATAAGCTGAAAAAACAATCGCTTCAGACACCTCGTTATACTGTTAAGTGGTGAAGTAAGTGCTAAAAACGCATTTTTTTGCCGTTTTTATTTTCTATTTCAAAATATTAGTCTTACCTTTGTCACCCGAATTGAGGGGACCCATGAGGTTTCCCCTCTTTGTTTTATATATAGTTTACTATGATAGATAAGAAATTAGTAACAGATTTAGCAAACGAGTGGCTTCAAGGAAAAGAGTATTTTCTTGTTGAGGCTAATGTGGATAACCAAAACAAAATCACTGTGGAGATAGACCACAAGGATGGCGTTTGGATTGAAGATTGTTGTGAACTGAGTAAGTTTATCGAAGAGCATTTAGATCGCGATGTAGAGGATTTTGAACTCGAAGTCGGAAGTGCTGGCATCGGACAACCATTTAAGGTCTTGCAGCAATACAAGAATGCTATTGGTTATGATGTAGAATTGATGACTTCTGATGGTAAGAAGATGGAGGGTGAAATGAAAGAGGCTTCGGAGTCTGGATTCACCGTAGTTGTTACTGAAAAACAAAAGGTAGAGGGGAAGAAGCGTCCTGTCATGGTAGATGTCGAAAAGACTTTCGGTTATGACGATGTGAAGTGGGTGAAGAGTATAATAGATTTCAAATAATAAATACAATATAATTATGGCAATTAAAAAGAAAACAGATCAGGTCAACTTGATTGACACTTTCAAGGATTTCAAGGAGACAAAGAACATTGACCGCACTACGCTTGTAAGTGTGTTGGAGGATTCGTTCCGTAGTGTGTTACAGAAAACGTATGGTTCGGATGAGAACTTCGATGTAATCGTAAACCCTGACAAGGGCGACTTCGAAATCTACCGTAATCGTACTGTTGTTGCTGATGGTGAAGTGAAGAATCCAAATACAGAGATTTCATTGAGCGAGGCTCAGAAAATTGACGATGACTATGAGATTGGTGAGGAAGTATCAGAAAAAGTTCATTTTGACGACTTCGGCCGCCGTGCAATCTTGACTCTTCGTCAGACTATGGCTAGTAAGATTCTTGATCTTGAGCACGATAACCTATATAATAAATATGTAGAGAAAGTAGGACAAATAGTAACTGCTGAAGTATATCAGATATGGAAGCGTGAGGTGCTCCTTCTCGATGATGAGGGCAACGAACTTCTCTTGCCTAAGAGTGAGCAGATTCCTACCGACTTCTTCCGTAAGCGCGAACCTGCTCGTGCGGTTGTGCTTCGTGTTGACAATCAGAATAACAATCCTAAGATTATTTTGAGTCGTACAGCTCCTGAATTTTTGCAGCGTTTGTTGGAGAACGAAGTTCCTGAAATCAATGATGGCTTGATTACTATCCGTAAGATTGCTCGTATCCCAGGCGAGCGTGCTAAGATTGCCGTTGAGAGCTACAACGAGCGTATTGACCCAGTAGGTGCCTGTGTAGGTGTGAAGGGTAGCCGTATTCACGGAATTGTTCGTGAACTCCATAACGAGAATATCGACGTTATCAATTTTACAAGCAATACAAAACTGTTTATTCAGCGTGCTTTGGCACCTGCTCACGTTTCTAGTATCGTTCTGAACGAAGAAGATAAGAAAGCAGAAGTATATCTGCAGCCAGATCAGGTGAGTCTGGCTATAGGTAAGAATGGACAGAATATCAAACTTGCCAGCATGCTTACAGGATATACAATCGATGTATTCCGTGAACTGGATGGCAACGAGCCAACTGAAGAGGATATCTATTTGGATGAGTTCAAGGATGAGGTTGATGAGTGGATTATCGATGCTATCAAAGCTATCGGTCTTGATACCGCAAAGTCTGTTCTCAATGCTCCACGCGAGATGCTCATTGAGAAGGCAGACCTCGAAGAAGCTACAGTAGATGAATTGTTGAAGACACTTCGTGCTGAATTTGAAGATTAAGTTCGTAGCTGCTTCTTAATGCATTTTTTCCATTTATAAATTCAAATTTTGATTCAACCTAGATGGCAGTAAGATTAAATAAAGCATTAAAAGAACTTAATGTAGGAATCAATACAGTTGCTGAATTCCTACAGAAGAAAGGTGTGCCCCTTGAGGATGCTACACCTAACGCTAAACTCACTGACGAACAGCATACTCTGTTAATGAAGGAGTTTGGTAGTGATAAGACTTTGCATTCCGAAGTGAAAGCTGATATCCAGAAACGAAAGGAACGTGAGGAACGTGAAAAGCAAGAACGTAAGGATCGTGAACGCGAGGAACGTGAGCGCAAAGAAAAAGAGGCTCGTTTGGAGAAAGAACGCTTAGAAAAAGAACGTGAAGAACGTAAGCCTCAAGTTAAGATTGTTGGCAATATCAACGATATAAAGGAAGAAGAACGCAAACGTAAAGAAGAGGAGGCTGCTGCAAAAGCTGCTGCCGAAAAAGAAGCAAAGGCAAAAGCAGAATCTGAGAATGCTCAGAAAAAAGCTAACGAGTCTCAAGCTTCTTCTGACCGTTTAGAGGCAAACTCTGATGGTGTGTACCGCTTGAGTGCTCCAGAAGGTAGTGGTGTACAATTCAAACAAGTCGGTTTCATCGACCTTGATAGCATCAATTCTAAGACTCGTCCTGATCGAAAGAGTGCAAGTGAACGCAAGAAGGAACGTCAAGAAAAACGTCAGCAACAAACAGCTCAGCAGGACGGCGGTAAGAAAAAGCGTAATCGAATTGGAAAAGAAAAGATTGATGTAGAGGCTGCGGGCAAACAGGCAAACAGTCAGCCAACTAAGAAGCTGGGTGGTCAGCCGGGACAGTTCAATCAGCAACCTCAGCAAGCTGGTGGTAAGAAGAAAAAGAAGAATAAGGCTATTAAACCACAGGAACTGAGTGACGAGGAGGTAGCAAAGCAGGTGAAGGATACTCTCGCACGTCTTACACAAAAACAGGAAAAGAAGGGTGTGAAGTATCGTAAGGAGAAGCGTGAAGCAGTGCGTGAACGTATTGCGGAGGAGGAAGAGTTGGAAAGCATGGAGAACAAAGTGCTGAAACTTACCGAATTCGTTACAGTCAGCGACTTGGCTACCATGATGGATGTACCTGTTACAAAAGTTATAGGTACATGTATGTCTATTGGTATGATGGTAAGTATCAACCAACGACTCGATGCAGAGACAATCAATATAGTTGCCGAGGAATTTGGTTTTACGACAAGTTACGTAAGTGAAGAAGTTAGTAATGCCATCGAGGAAGAAGAGGATGCAGCAGAAGATCTTGAGACACGTGCTCCTATTATTACTGTCATGGGTCATGTTGACCATGGTAAGACTTCGCTCCTCGACTATGTGCGAAATACCAATGTGATTGCAGGAGAAGCTGGAGGTATCACTCAGCATATTGGTGCTTACAATGTGAAATTGAAGAATGGAAAACGAATAACCTTCCTTGATACCCCAGGTCATGAAGCGTTTACTGCCATGCGTGCCCGTGGTGCACAGGTTACGGATATCGCCATCATCATCATTGCAGCCGATGATGCTATCATGCCTCAGACAAAAGAGGCTATTGCTCATGCACAGGCAGCAGGTGTTCCTATGGTATTCGCTATTAATAAGATTGATAAACCAGGGGCAAATCCTGAAAAGATAAAAGAGCAGTTGGCAAATATGAACCTGCTTGTAGAGGACTGGGGTGGTAAATACCAGAGTCAGGAAATATCTGCAAAGAAGGGTATCGGTGTTGAGGAACTGATGGATAAGGTGCTTCTTGAAGCAGAAATGCTCGATTTGAAGGCAAATCCAAACCGTAAGGCCACTGGTTCTATTATCGAATCAACCCTTGACAAAGGACGTGGTTATGTAGCAACTGTCTTGTGTCAGAACGGAACTCTGCATCAGGGCGATATCGTGTTGGCAGGTACTCACTATGGAAAGATAAAGGCTATGTTCAATGAGCGCGGTCAGCGCATAGAACAGGCTTTGCCTGCAGAACCAGCCGTTATACTTGGTCTTAATGGCGCTCCTACGGCAGGTGATACTTTCCACGTTATGGAGTCAGAACAGGAGGCGCGTGAAATCTGTAATAAACGTGAACAATTGAAACGTGAACAAGGATTGCGTACATTGAAACGTGTTGACCTCAATGAATTGGGGCGTCGTATTGCACTTGGTGACTTTAAGGAACTTAATCTTGTTGTCAAGGGCGACGTAGATGGTTCTATCGAGGCTCTGTCCGATTCACTTATCAAACTCTCAACTGAAAAGATTCAAGTCAATGTCATCCATAAGGCTGTAGGACAGATTTCTGAAAGCGATGTGACACTTGCCAGTGCTTCTGATGCTATCATTATCGGTTTCCAGGTTCGTCCGTCAGCTGCTGCCCGTAAGTTGGCAGAACAAGAAGGAGTTGATATCCGTCTCTACTCGATTATCTATGATACCATCGAAGAGATTAAGGATGCAATGGAAGGTATGCTTGCTCCTACTATGAAGGAGGAAGTAACTGGTCAGGCAGAAGTTCGTCAGGTATACAAGATTACTAAGGTTGGTACTGTTGCAGGTTGTTGGGTTACTGAAGGTAAGATTCACCGTACCGACAAGATTCGTGTTATTCGCGATGGAATCGTTGTTTATACTGGCGCAATACTTGCTCTGAAGCGATTCAAAGATGATGTTAAGGAGGTAGGTCGCGACTTTGAATGTGGTATATCAATTGTCAACTACAACGACATCCGTGAGGGCGATACGTTCGAGACATATAACGAAGTAGAAGTAAAGGCTAAGTTATAAACCTTTTTGTCTTCCGTCTTGAGAGGATTTTTATAGGTTTTAACAGCTTACTTATATATGACGATACTGATTATTATCATTCTCGCCCTTGGTGCAGCTATTGGCTGTTACCAGGGCGCTTTCAAACAGATTGCTAATCTGCTTGGGGTATTGGTTGGCATCATACTTGCAGCTACACTTTATAAACAATGTGGCGACTTCCTTGCAGTGAAGAGCGGTGCTAGTGTGGGAGTTGCTCAGATTGCAGCCTTCGTGCTTATTGTCATTATCGTTCCTGTGCTGCTTGGTTTTGCTGCTACGTTGCTCACCAAACTTTGTTCTACTATTCACTTAGGTTGTCTAAATCGTCTATTGGGTGCCTTCATCGGAGTGGTGTGCTATGGTTTGCTTTTGAGTTTCGCGTTTAATGTTTATGATTTTGTAGAGAGTAAATTCGGATATGCTCCTCAGGCATTGGGGCAACGCGAAGACCTTTTTTACAATGTGAAGCATGCATGTCAACCGGTTATTCCTGATTTGTTGATAGTGGCTGACTCAACAGAGGTGGCTCATGGAACAAAAGCCAAAAAGGGAGTTAAGGGCGTAGTTGACAAAGCCATTGATAAAGTAGTGGGTGATAAGGTAAAATCAGTATTTGGTAATCATGGTGAAGAATTGTCGGACGAACAAGAGTAATTGAATATTGCGTTTGTGCAAAGAGAGAAAAGTAAATGGCAGAGAAGAATGAATATGTAAAATCGGTAGTAAAGAAAGAGTATGAATATGGATTCACTACCGATGTACATACAGAAATCATAGATAAGGGTCTGAATGAAGACGTGGTTCGACTTATCTCTGCGAAGAAAGGTGAACCCGATTGGCTTTTGCAGTTCCGTCTTGAGGCATATCGTTACTGGATTACTCAGCAACAACCGTCATGGGCTCATGTCACTCTGCCTCCAATTGATTATCAGGCTATATCTTACTATGCTGACCCTACAGCTCGTAAGAAAGATGGAGAACAAAAGGAGATAGATCCTGAACTGATGAAGACATTCGATAAGTTAGGTATCCCACTTGAGGAACGTCTTGCTCTTTCTGGAACAGCTGTTGATGCCGTTATGGATTCTGTATCTGTCAAGACAACCTTCAAAGAGAAGTTGTCTGAGAAGGGAATTATATTCTGTTCTATATCAGAAGCGGTAAGAGAATATCCTGAGTTGGTTCGTCAGTATCTTGGCACAGTTGTACCATATCGTGATAATTATTTTGCTGCTCTCAACTCAGCTGTCTTCAGTGACGGCTCTTTTGTTTATATCCCGAAGAACACTCGTTGTCCGATGGAACTGTCAACCTATTTTCGTATCAATGCGATGAATACTGGTCAGTTTGAACGTACTTTGATAGTTTGTGATGAGGGTTCTTATGTAAGCTATCTTGAGGGTTGTACAGCTCCTATGCGTGATGAGAACCAATTGCATGCAGCTATCGTTGAAATCGTGGTTTTGGACAATGCAGAAGTAAAATACTCAACAGTACAAAACTGGTATCCTGGCGATAGTGAAGGTCGTGGCGGTGTGCTCAATCTTGTTACTAAACGCGGACATCTGCGTGGAGTAAATAGTAAACTCTCATGGACGCAGGTCGAGACAGGTTCTGCTATCACATGGAAATATCCGTCTTGTGTACTTTCTGGTGATGGTTCTCAAGCTGAATTCTACTCTGTAGCCGTTACAAATAATCACCAAGAGGCAGATACGGGTACCAAGATGATTCATATCGGAAAGAATACTAAATCTACCATCATATCGAAAGGTATCAGTGCCGGACGTTCGCAAAATTCATATCGTGGACTTGTTCGTGTGACTAAGAATGCTGATGGTGCACGCAATTACTCATCGTGCGACTCATTGTTGTTGGGTAATCAGTGCGGAGCTCATACCTTTCCGTATATGGATGTTCAGAACAATACTGCCACTGTGGAGCACGAGGCTACCACCTCAAAGATAAATGAAGATCAACTCTTCTACTGTAACCAACGAGGTATTTCGACAGAAGAAGCTGTTGGACTCATAGTAAACGGCTATGCCAAGGATGTCCTCAATAAACTACCTATGGAATTTGCTGTCGAGGCTCAGAAACTACTCAGCGTTTCCCTCGAAGGGACGGTAGGGTAGTTGAAAGTTGAGAGTTGAAAGTTGAGAGTTGTGTTCTTAAAACAGTAAATAGTAAACATAATACATATGTTAGAGATAAAGAATCTGCATGCGCGTGTAGGCGACAAAGAAATATTGAAAGGAATTGATCTTACCATTGCTGATGGTGAGATTCATGCCATCATGGGAACTAACGGAGCAGGAAAAAGTACCCTTAGCAATGTTATAGTGGGTAATCCTGCTTACGAAGTGACTGAAGGTTCCATTATATTCAATGGTCAGGATCTTCTTAGCATGAACACAGAGGAACGTGCTAATGCAGGTATCTTTATGTCATTTCAGGCTCCTATTGAAATTCCTGGTGTGTCGATGACTAATTTTATGCGTGCTGCTGTTAATTCACGTAGGAAAGCACAGGGAAAAGAGCCGTTGAAATCGACGGATTTCCTTAAGATAATGCGTGAGAAACGTAAACTTGTCGAAATCGACCAGAAACTGATGAATCGTTCTGTCAACGAAGGTTTCTCCGGTGGTGAACGAAAGCGTAACGAGATATTCCAGATGGCTATGTTGGAGCCTACATTCTGCATCTTGGATGAAACCGACTCTGGTCTTGATGTTGATGCGTTGCGTATCGTAGCTGAAGGTTTTAACAAATTGCGAACTAACGAAACATCAGCACTTGTTATTACGCACTATCAGCGATTGCTCGACTACATACGTCCGCAGTTTGTTCATGTGCTTATAGATGGACGTATCGTGATGACAGAGGGACCTGAACTTGCGCTTAAGATTGAAACAGAAGGATTTGATTGGATAAAAAATCAGCAGTAACTGTGAAAAGCGAACGACAATACATAGAATTATATAACGAAGTAAACCAGTTGATTAAGCAGAAGAGTTGCGAACCTATGAACGCGGTTCGTGATGCTGCCTTTCAGGTTTTTCGTGCTCAGGGATTTCCAACTCAAAAGTTAGAACGTTACAAATACACTGATGTACCAACTGCTTTTGCTCCCAATTATGGTATAAGCCTCAATTCTGCTGCTATCAATCCATCACAGTATATATATTCCATATCTGCAGCGCCAATTGATATACGTCCATACTATAATAAAATAGCAGATGCGGCAGATTCAATTACTGCTCTGAATACAGCTCTTGTGCATGATGGTATTCTTGTTTATGTTCCGAAGAATGAGAATCCTGATGTTCCTATTCAGATTGACAACCATCTTAGTGGCAATATATCAACTATGCTGAATCGTCGTCTTCTTATTGTCCTTGAACAGGGAGCTCAGGCGACAGTAATCATAAACGACAAGGGTGGGGTGCATCCTGATGATATTTCTTTTCTTACTACTCAGGTAGTGGAGGTTTTTTGTCAGCCTAATAGTCATCTTGATCTGTACGAAGTGGAAGAAACGGATAAATCATGTTCTCGTTTCAGTAATGTATATATACGTGCTGAGCGCGACAGTAGTGTGCGTCATAATTCTATCACTCTGACCAATGGGCTTACACGTAACCTTTGTGATGCCTATCTTGTTGGAGAAAATGCTCAGCTAACACTTAATGGTTGTGTTATTGGTAGCGAATCTCAGCATATAGACAATAACACGCTCATCCGCCACTGTGCTCCTCAGTGTCAGTCAGATCAATTATATAAATATGTGCTTGACGGACATTCTGTAGGTGCTTTTGCAGGAAAGATTCTTGTGGATAAGGATGCTCAAAAGACCACTTCACAGGAAACAAATGCCAACCTCTGTGCATCGCCAACGGCTCGTATGTATTCTCAGCCAATGCTTGAGATTTATGCCGATGATGTAAAATGTAATCACGGTTCCACTGTAGGTGTAATGGATGAGGCTGCACTTTTCTATATGCGTCAACGTGGCATTCCTGAAGCGGAAGCTCGTATGCTTCTGAAAAACGCCTTCATGGGTGGTGTTATAGACCAGATACCATTACGGAGTCTTCGCGATCGATTATATGTGAAGATTGAAAAACGCTTCCTTGGTGAATATGAAAAATGTGAAGCGTGCAGACTGTGTAAGTAATGTGGTTATTGTCCCATTACGATAACGCATCTGTTCTGGTTATTTTCCTTGAATGGTTGAACAGTATCACCATACGAATGTACAGTCATCTTGCCTTCTGGCACACCCTTCGCTTTCAAAGCAGCAGCCACTTTCTCAGCTCTTTGCTTTGAATAATACATATTTACACTTGGGGTACCAGTGCCTTTGTCTGCATATCCGCTGATTTGAATCTTTCCGTTTTCGTGTTTCTTGCTCCAATCCGCTATTTTCTGGATTATTTCTTCCTTGTTTACATCAGTTTCGCGGATTGTATATACAATTACTTCGTTCAGCGGTTCTTCAGGTTTTGGCTGCGGCTTTGTCACCACAGGAGGAATTGGTTTTGCAGGTTCCTCGATTTTCTTTTCTACGTATGTGGGAACTACCACCGGTTCTGCTGTGGTTTTCTTTTTCTTTCTGCCAAAACGATAAGTTACTGATACCTGTGATGTAAGCATCCAGTCGCGTTTCTTTTTACTATATTTAGCATTCCAGTCGTCGTGGAGTGAATTCATGTCAACCTCCAAACCCAATTGCCAGTTTTGGTTGAGACGGAAGTCTCCCATCACACCCATGCGGAATGAAGTGCCGTTAAATTTATCCTTCTGTAAGTTATTGCCCCAAGCATTGCTTACGTCCTCAGTTACCTTTGTTAAATCAATCTTGGATATGTCGTTATTCCATGCGTGATTGATACCAACGCCAGCCACAAGGCTTACGTCGAACAAACGGTTATAGTTCTTGGAAAATAAGTTGAACACATTCAGGATTACATCTACGTCTGCATTGAAGTAGTTATACTTATACTTTTGATTCGTACTTTTGAACCCACCTTTTGACTGCCATCCGTTCATGTTTACGCGGGCTCCCAGTTCAGGTATGACCATAGCGCCTACGCCAACAGTAAATGTAGGTGATAGGATGTCCAGTTGTTTTACGTTGGTAAACGTGGTATTTCCACCAGCTTGCAACTGCAAGAAGCCGTAAGGACTGAACTCCTTGTCAATCTGTGCGGACATTCTAGCGGGCATTATAACCAGCAGAATTGCTAATAATATATTTACCAAGTGCTTCATTAAAGGATATTATTCACCTAATTTCGACGCGAAGTTACAAAACCTTCTTCTTACTACAAAATTTAAATGTAATAAAATATAAAAATAAGTTAAAAATAGTGCCGATTTCCTAAAAAAGGAAGTCGGCACTTAATAATTATGTTTCTGGATTGATTAAGCCATCTCAGGTAGTTCGAGCCACTTGAGGTAACAGAAATCCTGACGGTGAGGTAGGTTCTTGTTCTTTGGGTACATACGAACTGCACTCTTGTACTGCCCGAACTGATGAGGGCTCAAGTTAGCTTCGAAAGTATAGTTGTTGCCTTCGTGACCTGTTACCTCCAATTGCTCTACGGAGTAAACGCGTTCTTCGCCGTCTTTGTTGATATCGATATTTACTTTCTCCAGTGCAACTGCGTCGTTCAGACCTTGTTCGTTGATGACATACTTCAAGTGGTACTGCTGTCCTGCATCTACACCTGTTGCAGGGAAGTCCCATTCTGCAGAAACTACACTGATGCTATCCCAGCGCTCTGCTACGGTTTCCTTCCAAAGTGCAATCTCCTTAGCCAGACGATAGTTGTCTTTTGAGATTTCCTTGAAACGTTTAGCCTGCTTCTCATAGAACTTACTGTAATAGTCATCCAACTGGCGCTTCATTGTGTAGTGAGGTGCAATCTGTGCAATAGAATTCTTGATGACCTGAATCCATCCTCTTGAAAGACCATTCTCATCTTTGTCATAATATAGAGGAGTAATCTCGGTTTCAAGCAGAGTGTAGATAGTAGCTGCATCGAGTTTGTCCTGATTGTCTTGATTCTTGTAAGTGCGCTTTTCGGTAAGAGCCCATCCAGCACCTTCACGATAACCTTCGAGCCACCATCCGTCTTTCACACTGAGGTTGACAACACCATTCATTTCTGCTTTCTCACCAGATGTACCTGATGCTTCCAGTGGACGTGTTGGTGTGTTCATCCAGATGTCAACACCTGAAACGAGACGACGAGCCAACAGGAAATCATAGTCTTCTACGAAAATAATTCTTCCTTGGAACTCAGGACGCTGTGAGATTTCATATATGTATTTGATAAGTCCTTGTCCAGCGCCGTCAGCAGGGTGTGCTTTTCCTGCAAAAAGGAAAATAACTGGTCGTTCAGGATTGTTTACTATGCGACTGAGGCGCTCAAGATCTGTAAACAGCAGGTGTGCACGCTTGTAAGTTGCAAATCGACGACAGAATCCGATAACAAGTGCGTTATGGTCGAAGCGTTCCAGCAATTTAACCACACGAGAAGGGTCACCTTGATTCTTTAGCCAGGTCTCCGTGTATTGTTCTGCAACATACTCGAAGAGTTTTTTCTTGAGAGCCTTACGAACTTCCCATATTTCCTCATCTGGGCAGTTGTAGATGCCATGCCAAATTTCTTCGTTGGATTGGTCGCTCATGTGTTTCGGGTCAAAATACTTAGCGTAAACAGCTCGCCATTCAGCAGCACACCAAGTAGGGAAGTGAACACCGTTAGTAACGTATCCAACGTGATTCTCCTCTGGATAGTAACCAGCCCAGATGTTTGCAAACATCTTTTGGCTAACCCATCCGTGGAGCATTGACACACCGTTGACTTCCTGACAGGTGTTGCATGCAAATGTACTCATGCAGAACTTCTCTCCGTGATCGTCAGGATTGGTACGTCCCATACCGATGAATTCGTCCCATGTGATACCCAATTTCTGTGGATAACCGCCCATATACTTACCGAAAAGACCTTCCTCGAAATAGTCATGACCAGCTGGAACCGGAGTGTGTACAGTATAAAGTGAAGAAGCACGGACCAGTTCCATTGCTTGGTTGAAAGTAAGTCCTTCTTCGATGTAATCGCATAGACGTTGCAGGTTACAGAGTGCAGCATGTCCTTCGTTACAGTGGTATATATCCTTCTTTATACCAAGTTTTTTCAACAGGAGCATACCTCCGATACCTAACAGGATTTCCTGTTTCAGACGGTTTTCCCAGTCGCCACCGTAGAGTGAGTGAGTGATTGGCTTGTCGAATTCAGAGTTCATCTCATTGTCGGTATCAAGCAAGTATAGCTTTACGCGTCCTACATTCACGCGCCATACGTATGCATGTACGTGATAATTATTGTAAGGAACATCAACAACAAGTGGGTTGCCTTCTTCGTCAAGTTGGCGTTCTATAGGCAGTGAACCGAAGTTCTGGCTTTCGTAGTTTGCAATCTGTTGTCCGTCCATTGAAAGACTCTGAGTAAAGTATCCGAAACGATACAGAAAACCGATTGCACACATATCTACGTTGCTATCGCTTGCTTCCTTTACATAGTCGCCGGCAAGCATGCCCAAACCGCCACTATATATCTTCAGGGCTGAGTGAATACCGTATTCCATACAGAAGTAAGCCACAGAAGGACGTTTCTTATCTGGTTCTACATCAATATACTTGCGGAACTTAGCATATACATCGTTGATACGTTTCATCAAAGCATTATCCTTCATGATTTCTTCTTTGCGAGCGTAGCTCAGACGCTCAAGAAGCATCACTGGGTTGTGCTTTACGTCGTGGTAGATTTCTGGATCAAGGTCGCGGAACAGGTCTCGTGCCTCAAAGTTCCATACCCACCACATGTTGTGAGCCAGTTCGTCCAGACACTTGAGTTTCTCTGGAAGTGTTGCCTTAACGGTCAGTACTCTCCATTGCGGAGCATTTGCATAGTCAGCTTTAATTTTCATAAGTTATTTAAGTTTGGTTTTAGGTTTCTGATTAAATACTCAGTTCGTTGAGCACCGTGATAAGACGCTTGTCAAAACGTTTGTCGGTGCGGATGCACTCACTGAATGGTACATATACAACATCGTCGTTGCGATAGCCTACCATTACATTGCGTTGACCCTGTATGATGGCTCTAATAGCTCCCACGCCCATACAACTGGCAAACACACGATCCATAGCAGTAGGGCTTCCACCGCGTTGTAAGTGCCCAAGAATGGATACTCGTACATCGAAATTAGGGAATTCCTTCTTTACGCGGTCGGCATAGTAAAGTGCGCCACACTTAGGACTCTCGGAAACAATGACTATACATGACTTTTTGGATTTGCGTATGCCGCGAGCCATGAATTCTGCCAATTGGTCCACATCGGTTGTCTCTTCAGGTACGATTGCAGCTTCAGCACCACAAGCGATGGCGCAGTTTTGTGCTAAGAATCCTGCATCTCGACCCATTACCTCGACAAAGAAAATTCGTTCGTGCGAGTTGGCTGTGTCACGTATGCGGTCCACACACTCCATGATGGTGTTCATCGTAGTGTCATAACCGATGGTTGCATCGGTGCCATACAAATCATTGTCGATAGTACCAGGAATGCCAATTACCGGAAAATCGTATTCAGTTCCGAATTCCCATGCACCAGTAAGCGAACCGTTGCCACCGATAACTATCAGAGCATCGATTTCTTCCTTCTTGCATACTTCAAAGGCTTTCTTCTTGCCCTCGGGTGTCATAAAATCTTTGCTACGCGCAGTCTTCAGTATGGTACCGCCTCGTGTGATGATACCGCTTACGTCTTCAGTTGTGAAAGTTTTTACTTCACCATTGATGAGTCCTTCGTAACCGCGGTAAATACCCTTGACAGTAAAGCCGTTACAAATACCAGAACGTGTGACAGCTCGTATAGCTGCATTCATGCCAGGAGCATCGCCTCCAGATGTTAGAACACCGATAGTTTTAATCTTATTCATGGTTAGTTATTTTTATAGTTATGCAATGTTATTAGATTACTGAATTTTGGTTGTGAAAATGCAAAGGTAATAAACTGAAATTTTATTTCAATGTTTTTTTTATCGTTTTTTCTAATTAATCCTGCTATTTTTTTGTTTCGCCTTTTAGTAGTGATATTTCAATCTGTCAAAAAGTAACTACTGATGATTTGATATCATAAAAAATGTAGTACCTTTGCAGCATAAAACTAAGGATGTATGTACGATATAGCTGCAATAAGACAGGATTTCCCGATATTAGGGAGGGAAGTGTACAAAAAACCATTGGTGTATTTGGACAACGGGGCAACGACTCAGAAGCCTCGTCAGGTGGTTGACGCTATGGTAGATGAATACTACAACGTGAATGCCAATGTGCATCGCGGTGTGCACTTTTTGTCGCAGCAGGCTACCAATTTGCATGAACAAAGTCGCGAAAGAGTTCGTCAGTTTATCAATGCCCAAAGTACATCGGAGATTGTGTTTACTCGTGGTACTACTGAGAGTATCAACTTATTAGCATTTTGTTTTGGTGAAGCCTTTGTACGTGAGGGTGATGAAATTATCGTGACGGAGATGGAACACCATAGCAATATAGTGCCTTGGCAGATGATGTGTGAGAGGAAAGGCGCTAAATTAAAAGTGATTCCTATTACTGACGACGGGCGTTTGTGTATTGATACATATCGACAGATGTTGAACGAAAAGACACGACTCGTTTGTTGTACTCATGTGAGCAATGTGTTAGGTACAATTAATCCAGCAAAAGAAATTGTAAAAATTGCCCATTCCAACGGAAGTTTAGTCCTTATTGACGGAGCACAGTCAACCCCTCACTTTGCCGTGGATGTGCAAGATATTGACTGTGATTTCTTCGCCTTTTCCGGACATAAAATATATGCGCCTACCGGTATTGGCGTTCTTTACGGCAAAGAACAGTTGATGGATAAACTGCCTCCGTATCAAGGTGGTGGAGAAATGATTCAAAAGGTTACCTTCGAGAAAACGACATATAATGACCTCCCATATAAATTTGAAGCAGGTACTCCTGATTACGTGGCTTCTCATGCTCTGGCGGCGGCTCTTGATTATGTGAGCAAGTTGGGAATGGATAATATTTTCAAGCATGAAAAGGAACTGACTACTTATGCTATTGCAAAACTCCAGGAGATTGAAGGTATGCGTATATTCGGTCCTGTGGAAGGTCGTGATGCAGTTATTAGTTTTCTTGTAGGCAATATCCATCATCTGGATATGGGTACATTGCTTGACCGTCTTGGTATTGCTGTGAGAACAGGTCATCACTGTGCGGAACCTTTGATGAATCGTCTTGGTATTACAGGTACTGTTCGTGCTTCGTTCGGTTTGTACAACACGAAAGACGAAGTGGATGCACTTGTGGCAGGAGTGAAGCGCGTGGCTCAAATGTTTTGACAGTTGATAGTTGACAGTTGATAGTTGACAGTTGATAGTTTCTGCTTTGTAAACAAAGCATTTGTTTGTCGTTTCTTTGTGTTTTTTTCGCAAAAAATACTTACCTTCGCGTCAAATTTACAATAACTTAGAAACGATGGAATATAATTTTAGAGAAATTGAGCAAAAGTGGCAGAAGAAATGGGTTGAAAATAAGACCTATAAGACCACTGAGGATGCAAGTAAGAAGAAATTTTATGTTTTGAATATGTTCCCATATCCAAGTGGTGCAGGTCTTCATGTAGGTCATCCGCTTGGATATATTGCAAGTGACATATATGCCCGAGCTAAACGTTTGCAAGGTTATAACGTTCTTAATCCTATGGGTTATGATGCCTATGGACTTCCTGCTGAACAGTATGCCATACAAACAGGTCAGCATCCAGAGGTGACTACAGTAGCAAACATAAACCGCTATCGTGAACAGTTAGACAAGATTGGTTTCTGTTTTGATTGGGATAGGGAGGTTCGTACTTGTGACCCTGCCTACTACCACTGGACTCAGTGGGCTTTTCAGAAGATGTTTGCTTCATATTTTGACAACAAACTGCAGAAGGCTCAGCCCATCGAACAACTGATACAGCATTTCGAAAAAGAAGGCAGCAAAGATATTGACGTGGCACAGACGGAAGACCTTTGTTTTACTGCTGAAGAATGGAAGTCATGGGATGAGAAGAAGAAGTCAGATGTACTCATGAACTATCGTATTGCCTTTATGGGTGAGACGATGGTAAACTGGTGTGCAGGACTTGGAACAGTGCTTGCAAACGATGAGGTAGTTGATGGTGTGAGTGTGCGTGGTGGTTATCCTGTTGAACAGAAAAAGATGCGTCAGTGGTGTCTGCGTGTAAGTGCTTATGCTCAGCGTTTGCTGGACGGACTCGATACTATTCAGTGGAGCGATTCCATCAAGGAAACACAGAAAAACTGGATAGGTCGCAGTGAAGGTACCGAAGTGGAATTCAAAATTGCCGATTCAAACGAGAGTTTCACTATCTTCACAACCCGTGCCGATACTATGTTCGGTGTTACATTTATGGTTCTCGCACCAGAAAGTGAACTTGTTGACAAGGTAACTACAGCTGAACAGAAGTCAGCGGTAGAGGAATATGTGAAGTATGTGAAGGGCAGAACAGAACGTGAACGTATGATAGACCATAAAGTAACAGGTGTATTTACAGGTTCCTATGCTATCAATCCGTTTACAGGAGAAAAAAACCCTATTTGGGTGTCAGAATATGTGCTTGCCGGTTATGGAACAGGTGCTATCATGGCTGTGCCTGCTCATGATAGTCGTGACTATGCCTTTGCAAAACACTTCAATCTGCCAATCATTCCGTTGATTGAGGGTGCTGATATAAGCGAAGAGAGTTATGATGCCAAGGAAGGTATAGTTACTAATTCGCCACGTAAAGATGTGACTCCATACATCGACTTCAGTCTGAACGGTATGACAGTCAAGGAAGCCATTGCTGCAACAAAAGTGTATGTGAAAGAACATGGATTAGGTCGTGTGAAGGTTAATTATCGCTTGCGCGATGCTATTTTCAGTCGTCAGCGCTATTGGGGCGAACCATTCCCAGTTTATTACAAGAATGGTGTGCCAACAATGATTCCAGAGGAGTGCTTGCCAATAGAACTGCCAGAGGTTGAGAAATTCTTGCCTACAGAAACAGGAGAACCACCACTTGGCAATGCAACCGTTTGGGCATGGGATGAAAAGAATAGAAAGATTGTGGAGAACACAAAGATTGACAACAAGACAGTGTTCCCAATCGAACTTTATACAATGCCTGGATTTGCAGGTAGCTCAGCTTACTACTTGCGTTATATGGATCCGCACAACGACAAGGCTCTTCTCTCTAAGGAAGCAGCTGAGTACTGGCAGAGTGTTGATCTTTATGTAGGTGGTACAGAACACGCAACAGGTCACCTCATCTATTCTCGTTTCTGGAATAAATTCCTCTTCGACCTTGGTGTAAGTGTTAAGGAAGAACCGTTCCAAAAACTGATTAACCAGGGTATGATTCAGGGAAGAAGTAACTTCGTTTATCGAATCAAAGACACCAATACATTTGTAAGTTTCGACAAGAAAGACGGTTACGACGTAACTCCAATCCACGTTGATGTGAACATAGTAAGTGCCGACATCCTTGATGTGGAGGCATTCAAACAGTGGCGTCCTGAATACAATGATGCTCAGTTTGTGTTGAACGACGAAGGCAAATATGTCTGCGGATGGGCAGTAGAGAAGATGTCTAAGTCTATGTTCAATGTGGTGAACCCGGATATGATTGTAGAGAAATTCGGTGCCGACACCTTGCGCCTTTATGAGATGTTCCTTGGTCCTGTAGAACAAAGCAAACCATGGGACACAAACGGTATAGATGGTTGTCACCGATTCCTTAAGAAACTTTGGAACTTCTTCGTGAAGGATGAAGGTGTGCAGGTTTCTGACGAACCGGCAACAAAAGAAGAACGTAAGGCTTTGCATACTCTGATAAAAAAGGTAACTCAAGACATTGAACAGTTCTCTTATAACACTTCTGTCGCTGCCTTTATGGTTTGTCTGAACGAAATGACAAAGATTGGTTCTAAGAGTCGTGAGGTTAAAGAGACTATGGCTGTTCTGATAGCTCCGTTCTGTCCTCACTTGGCAGAAGAATTGTGGCAGTTGCTTGGTCACAACACCAGTGTATGTGATGCCAAATGGCCTGAATTCAACGATGATTTCCTGAAGGAAGACTCGGTTAAGATGATGGTTGCATTCAATGGCAAGGCTCGTTTCCCAATGGAATTCCCTGCCGGAGTATCAGCTGCAGATGCTGAGAAGGCTGCATTGGCAAACCCACAGAGTGAGAAATGGATGGAAGGTTTCCAAGTGGTTAAGGTAATCGTTGTGCCTGACAAGATGATAAATGTCGTACTGAAAAAATAACTCCTAACTCCTAACTCCTAACTCAATTATGAAACGACCAGTTATAGGTATTACGGGCAACTATGCCGACCAGACCTGTACCCTTGCTGAGGGATATTACCAGTCGGTGTTGAAGGCAGGAGGAATACCCGTAATTATCCCTCCACGATATGTAGAAGAGGGTGATGACTGTTCCGACCTTACAGGAGTACTTGACAACATCGATGGAATCGTGTTCTCGGGTGGGGGCGACCCCAATCCTTTACTCTTTGGCGAGGAACCTGTTGTACAACTGCATAGCATTACTCCTGAACGCGATTTGCAGGAACTGAAACTGGTTCGTATGGCGTACAATCGTCAGATTCCTATGTTGGGTATCTGTAAGGGTATACAGATGATTAATGCTGCACTGGGTGGAACTCTTTATCAGGATATACACAGTCAGAAAGAAGGTGGAGTGTGGGTGAAACACAGTCAGGATGAAGACCGCCGTTTTCCGTCTCACACAGTGAAAGTTGAAAATGGAACTCTGCTTCATAAACTATTTGGTAGGGATACACTGCAGGTGAACAGTTTTCATCATCAGGCGTGCAAGGACATAGCTCCTTGTCTGAGACTCTCTGCCATTTCACCCGACGGAATCATCGAAGCTATAGAAAGCAACGAATACAAAAGCATACTTGGTGTCCAGTGGCATCCGGAGACCTTCGTTTTGAGAGATAGCGATGAAATGATGCCTATATTCCATTGGCTTATAGGTGAGGCACAAGAATTCAAGGCTGCCCGCGAACTGCATACGAAGATAGTTACACTCGACAGCCATTGCGATAGTCCTATGATTCTCGCTCCGCAACAGGTTGACTGGGCAGAGGCATTCAGCCGCAGAAATCCCGACCTGCTTGTTGATTTACAGAAGATGGACGAAGGACACCTCGACGGCACTATTATGGTAGCTTATTTGGCTCAGGGTGCCCGTGATGAGGAAGGATTAAAGGCTGCAACTGCAAAAGCGAACGATATTCTCTCTAAGATGGAGAATATGGCTGCCCGCTGTGCCGACAGAGTAGCTATAGCTCGTTGTCCTGACGACCTGCGACGATTGAAGTTGGAGAGCAGACACGGCATTATGTTAGGAATCGAGAACGGTTATGCTATCGGAAAAGATATAAAGAACGTAGAAGCATTCCGTAATCGCGGAGTGGTTTATATGACCCTCTGTCATAATGGCGACAATGACATATGCGACTCTGCAAAGGGAAATAACGAACACGGTGGTGTGAGTCAGTTCGGAGCTGATGTGATTCGAGAGATGAATCGTGTTGGCATGATGGTTGACCTGAGTCATGGTGGTGAGAAATCATTCTACGATGCACTCGATATATCCGCTCAACCAATTGTGTGCAGTCACTCCTCAGCTAAGGTGCTCTGCGACCATCCTCGCAATCTGACCGACGACCAGATGCGTGCATTGGCACAGAAGGGTGGAGTGGCACAAGTAACTTTTTACCACGGATTCCTTAAGTCTGAGGGTGAAGCAAGCATCATTGATGCCATAGCTCATCTGAACCATATGGTAAAGATTATGGGTGTGGAACATGTAGGTATCGGAACCGATTTCGACGGTGATGGAGGAGTGAAGGGTATTGCTTCTGCAAGCGAACTCATCAATTTTACTCGTCGTCTGCTCCGCGAGAGATATACAAATGAAGAGATTCAAATGTTGTGGGGCGGCAACTTCTTACGTGTAATGCAACAGGTTCAGCAGGCAGCAGGAAACTAATACAAGATTTAAAAAGTACATGGTAAACAGATAAAAGATGGGCAAGAAAGAGGAAATAACCCCGATGATGCGCCAATTCTTCGATTTCAAGGCGCAGCACCCCGATGCACTGCTTTTGTTCCGATGTGGCGACTTCTACGAGACATACAGCGATGACGCAGTTATTGCTTCGGAAATTCTGGGTATCACTCTTACGAAGAGAAACAACGGTGGAAGTGGTGCTGACAGCATAGCTATGGCAGGTTTTCCTTACCATGCACTCGACACATACCTTCCGAAACTGATTCGTGCCGGTAAGCGTGTTGCTATTTGCGATCAGTTGGAAGACCCAAAACTGGCAAAGAAACTCGTAAAACGAGGAATTACCGAATTGGTAACCCCTGGTGTGGCACTCAACGATAATGTGTTGAACACAAAGGAAAACAACTTCCTGGCTGCCCTACACTTTGGCAAGGGAACCTGTGGCGTTGCCTTTCTCGATGTATCTACTGGTGAGTTTCTGACTGCTGAGGGTACGGGTGATTATATCGACAAACTGCTTACCAACTTCGCCCCGAAAGAAGTGCTCTACGAACGTGGCAAGAAACATGCGTTCGAGGGAAACTTCGGTACGAAATACTATACCTACGAACTCGACGATTGGATTTTCACTGATGACTCAGCTCGTCGTAAACTCCTAAAGCACTTTGGGGTGAAGAACCTGAAGGGCTTTGGTGTGGAACACCTGAAAAACGGACAGATAGCCGCAGGTGCTATTCTTTATTATTTGGAACAGACTCAGCATACAAACATAGGTCATGTGCGTTCTATAGCTCGAGTAGAGCAGGAGAAATATGTTCGCATGGACCGCTTTACCATTCGCAGTCTTGAGATAGTAGCTCCGATGAACGAAGACGGTAAGTGTCTTCTCGATGTGCTTGACCGCACGGTGAGTCCTATGGGAGGTCGCCTGTTGCGCCGTTGGATGCTCTTCCCCCTGAAGGATGTACAGGCTATTCAGCAGCGACAGAACGTAGTGGAGTACTTCTTCCGCGAACCTGAACTGCGCGATGAAATCGAAGATTTACTGCATAAGATAGGTGACTTGGAACGCATTGCTTCGAAGGTAGCTCTTTGTAGAGTCAACCCTCGAGAGTTGTTGCAACTCAGGTTTGCCCTTGAAGCCATAGCTCCTATCAAACAATTGTGCATGGGTAGTGAGAGTGAGGCTCTGCAGAATATGGGACAACACCTCGATCCTTGTGCAAGTCTGAAGGAAAAGATAGCTGCTTGGATTACCCTCAATCCGCCTATAGCAGTGAATAAGGGTGGGGTGATAGCTGAAGGAGTAAACGAAGAACTCGACGAATTGCGTCGCATTGCTTACTCAGGCAAGGATTACCTTTTGCAGATTCAGCAGCGTGAAGCAGAACAGACCGGAATACAGAGTCTGAAGATTGGTTTCAACAACGTGTTTGGTTACTATATCGAAGTGCGCAACACATACAAGGATAAGGTGCCGGCTGATTGGATTCGTAAGCAGACACTCGCTCAAGCGGAACGATATATCACTCAGGAACTGAAAGAATACGAAGAGAAAATTCTTGGTGCAGAGGAGAAAATCCTGTCGTTGGAGAGCAAACTCTTCGATGAATTGGTGTCGCAGACTCAGGATTACATAGCACAACTGCAGTCGAATGCTGCGCTCATCGCACAACTCGATGTGCTGCTTTCATTTGCTCTTGTTGCAAAAGAATACAAATACAATCGTCCCGTCGTGGATGACAGCATAGTCACTGACATAAAACAAGGTCGCCACCCTGTGATAGAACGACAGTTGCCTGTTGGCGAACCATATATTGCCAATGACGTATATCTGGACAATGAACGCCAGCAGATAGTCATTATAACCGGTCCTAATATGGCTGGTAAGTCAGCACTGCTGCGACAGACTGCTCTCATCACCATCATGGCACAGATAGGTTCTTTCGTACCTGCCGATTCAGCTCGAATCGGTCTTGCAGATAAGATATTTACCCGTGTGGGAGCATCCGACAATATATCGTTGGGCGAATCCACATTTATGGTTGAGATGACTGAGGCTGCAAGCATTCTGAATAATGTAAGTGAACGTTCACTGGTGCTTTTCGACGAACTGGGACGAGGAACCTCTACCTACGATGGAATCAGCATAGCCTGGGCTATTGTGGAGTACCTGCATCAGAATCCGAAGGCGAAAGCCCGCACCCTTTTTGCTACTCACTACCACGAACTCAACGAGATGGAGAAGTCGCTCAGCAGGGTCAAGAATTTCAATGTGTCGGTAAAGGAAGCAGATGGCAAAGTCATCTTCCTTCGAAAACTGGTGCCGGGTGGTTCAGAACACTCCTTCGGTATTCATGTAGCCAAGATAGCTGGTATGCCTCATTCCATAGTACAGCGTGCAGAACAGGTGATGCGCGAACTGGAGGCAAACAACTCTGGCGACGGCATCTCACGTCCACAGACAGAAGTACTTGTGTCGGGTGGTGCTCAACAACTGAGCATCTTCCAATTAGACGACCCGGTACTAAGTCAGATTCGTGATGAAATCCTCGAACTCGACATAAATTCTTTAACTCCGCTCGAAGCCCTGAACAAACTCAACGGCATAAAACGAATAGTACAAGGGAGGTAACGAAAAACGAAATACGAAGGACGAAAAACGAAATACTCGATAACCAATAAACAATTACCAATAACCATTCATAATCAATATGCGTGAACTATCCGTAAACGAGATTGCAATCCTCGAAGAACAAGGTTGCTCGGCAGAAGACTGGGCAGAAATTCTGGTTGACGAAGACTTCACTACTTCTTCCGTACGAGATGTAGCCTTCTATGGTCATGTAGAACTTGGTTCCCTCAATGGCTCCATGGAAGTAGAAGATGGCTTTTGGCGACGCAGTTGCCTTCGAAACGTAACCCTCAGAAATGTCACTATTGGTGACGAGTGTATAATCGAAAACATACGCGGATATATCTCCGACTACAAGATAGGCAATCGCTGTTATATCTCCGATTGCGGAATTATCATGTCGCAGGGCAGTACTACCTGTGGTGCTGGTGAGACAATCTCCGTGCTCAACGAAGCTGGTGACGGAAATATCGTGCTCTACCCGGGACTTACCAGTCAGATGGCTTGGCTTATGATTAATTTCCCAGAGGTGAGAACACTTGCGCAGAACAGTGTGAAAACTGAAGACTGGCAACCGTCTATCGGCAATAACTGTAGGGTAGTGGGTGTGAAGGAAATCGTGAATACATATATTGGTGATAGTGCTGAAATTCGTGGTGCAACCCGCATCTACGAATCTACCATCGAGAGTACTGATGACATAAGCACCTTCGTTGGTTCCGATGTGATTATGGAGAAGAGTGTTGTAGCTCCTGGAGCTACTGTAACCGATGGCGCTAAGGTGTTCGAAAGTTTCGTAGGCGAACAGGTACACATAGGCAAGGGATTCAGCAGCGAGGCTTCTGTGTTTTTTGCAAACAGTTATATGGATAATGGTGAGTCGTGTGCAGCTTTCTGTGGTCCTTTCTCAGCCAGTCACCACAAATCAACCCTCCTTATCGGTGGAGCCTTCTCGTTCTACAATGCCGGTTCTAACACCAACCAGTCGAACCACGCATATAAGATGGGACCAATCCACTGGGGAACCCTCGCTCGAGGCACTAAGACAGCCAGTGGTTGTCATATCCTCTGGCCTGCTACCTTCGGAGTCTTCTCAATGGTAATGGGTAAGGTGCAGACTCATCCTAACACCCGCCAGTTGCCATTCAGTTATATCATTGCCGAAGGACTTACCACCCATCTCATCCCGGGTGTTAACCTGCGCACAGTAGGAACTTGGCGCGATGTAGGCAAGTGGCAGAAACGAGACCTGCGACCTGTGGAAAATCGTCGCGACCTCGTCAACTGCTCATTCCCTAACCCATATGTCATTCAGAGTGTGCTTGAGGGTAAGGAAGTGCTCAAGCAATTGCAGGCAAAGTACGGAATGGATGCAGCAGAGTACAAATACAAAGGTTGTGTCATCCGTCACGACGCACTGGAGAAGGGTCTCCACTACTACGATATGGCTCTTCGCCTCTTCCTTTATGAGTATTTCCAGACCACTAGTGACACAGATGGTGCCGATTCTCAGGGTGGAACATGGCTCGACCTCTGTGGTATGCTTGCTCCAAAGGCAGAAATCGATCGTGTAGTACAGGATGTGCGTTCTGGCAGCATTACATCAGTTGCCGAATTGGAAGGCATTCTCTCCTCGATAAATTCTGATTATAAGGTCAATGCAGCTGCTTATGCCCAGCACATCATGAAACAGGAGAGCGAAGGCGGATTTATCGACCAGGACTATTGGTTGCGCGAAGCAGAAGAAGCTCATAGCGAGTGGCTCTCACTCATCCGTGCCGATGCTGAAAAGGAATATGCAATGGGTGATGTCGAAGAAAAGCAATTGCGCGATTTTATCGAGAAAATAGAAGGATAAATGACAGGATTTAAGACGATAAGTAGAGTCTGCATAGTAGTTATGGCAATTGTATTGATGGCTTGTACAGGCAAACCGAAACCAGTTGCTGTGACTACAGAAGTGGACTACACTCCAGCCCCATTGACCTTTTCTGAAGATAGTGCCTACAACTATGTGGCTAAGCAATGCAGTTTTGGTCCTCGCACCATGAACAGCCAGGCACATCAGTTGTGTGGCGATTGGATAGCAGCTACCTTCAAACGTTTCGGACTCGCCGTGCAGAGTCAGTATGCTGATGAACGCCTTCACGATGGCACTAAGATTCGTATGCGAAACATCATCGCCAGTTACTATCCTGATGCAAAGGAGCGCATCTTCATCTCGGGTCATTGGGATAGTCGTCCTTGGGCTGATAACGACGATGATGAATCAAAACACCAGACACCTATTGACGGAGCCAACGACGGCGGCAGCGGCATTGCTGTGATGCTCGAACTGGCTCGTCAGCTTCAGATTGCAGCCCTCTGCGACACTATTGCAGCCCCAGCCATTGGCATCGACTTTATCTGTTGGGATGCAGAAGATGCAGGCACACACGGGCGCTTCAGTGCCTCCACTTGGTGCTTGGGTTCCCAGTACTGGGCAAAGCATCGACATACCGACGATTATGCTCCCCTTTATGGCATCAACCTCGATATGGTCGGTTCTGCCAACACGGTATTCTACCGCGAAGTCGTCTCTATGCAGTATGCTCCAACGGTAGTCAACCGAGTATGGCAGATAGCTCGCAAAGCAGGTTATGGCAAATACTTCATCGATGCCGAAGGTGCTGAGATGACCGACGATCATGTACCAGTATGCCGAAGTGGCATTCCCTGTATTGACATCATCGGAATTGATGAAGAACAGGGCACCTTCCCTCTCACTTGGCATACTATCGACGACAACATAGACAATATTTTCAAACCGACCCTCAAAGCCGTCGGACAGACCATGCTGGAAGTGTTGTTTA
>FLNY01004307.1_pt1 | contig 35239 bp, 23 predicted proteins | sample 1140381 | NCBI WGS metagenome assembly FLNY01 (sample SAMEA3878172, study PRJEB12797) | bioreactor metagenome | biome: Moose rumen | place: Sweden | collected 2011-10 | reverse complement strand
AGGCAGCCAGCCGCCCGCCGGGGTGCCGCCAGGAGATCCTTCGGCAAGCTCAGGATGACCGGACGCAGGCTCAGGATGACCGGGAGCGCGTTCAGGATGACATTCTCAGGTCTGGAATGGCAACCCCAACAACTGACTACAGGACAAAAAAGAGGGTGGCCGAAGCGGTCACCCTCCTTCTTTATGCGGTAGGGAAAATTCTATTCCCAGCCGGAGTTCTGGACATACAGGCCAGGAGCGGCGTTGGTCTCGCTGATCGGAATCGGCAGATAGTGACGGCCGTCCCTGATGTTGCCCGTGGAGATGTTGGTGCGGTATGCCCCGTCGGTCTTGTAGTTGTCCCACATCGCCAGGGTGCATTCCTTCCACTCGCCGTAGCGGACCTCGTCGAACCAGCGTACACCCTCGAGGAAGAGCTCGAGCTTGCGCTCAAGCTTCACGTACTTGAGGGCATCGGCGGCGGAGCAGCCGGTCGGGCGTGCTTCGATGCCGGCGCGGTTGCGGATCTGGTTGACCAGGCCCATGGCGTCGCTCACCTTGCCGTCCTCGACATAGAGTTCGGCCTGAAGCAGCATCATGTCCTCGTAGCGCAGGATCGGGAAGTTGACCGGCCACTTGTTGCGGGAACTGGTGCTGGTACCCATGGAAGTCTCGTCGAAGGCGATGCCGGTCTCTTCACGCTTGGGAACAGTGGGGCACCACTTGATGTTGATGGCGTTCTCGATGGTGGAGATGGTCTTGCCGTTGTACTGGAATTCCGTGGTACGGTAGGCGTACTCGGGCGTATTTCCGTACTCCTCATAGGTGTCCATGAAATAGTAGCCGAGACCGCGGGGGTCGTTGTTGGACTCGTACTCGTAGTGCAGGGTGGCTTCCGGATAGAGGGAGGTCATGCCGCTGCCGGAGTGGTAGGAGTCGGTGACGTAGGTGAGATTGTTGATGCCTACGCCCTCCTCGAAAGTGAGCTGGTTGCCGTGGTCGGTATCGGTATGCTGGATGGCGAATATCTGATACTTGTTGGCCGTGGCGGCGTCGGTCATGAACTGCTTCTTCCACTCGGCGATGGTCGGGGCGAAGTAGGAGGAACCGCCTTGCAGGACCTTGGTGAGGTAGCTCTGGGCGTTGGCCTTGGCGGAGCTGTCGTTGAACGGATAGCCCTTGAGGGTCATGTAAACGCGGGCGAGCAGGGCCTGGGCGGAGAGCTTGTCAGCACGGCCTTCGGAAGCGATGTTGGCACCGGTGGAACTCTTCATCGAGCTGCGGTAGGGCAGCAGGTTCTCGGCCTCGGTGAGATCGGGGATGACCGAGTTCTTGATGACGGTTGCGGCATCGCTCTGGGTGAGCTCCTTGGCCTCGGCCGGAGAGAGGATATGATCTACTACGGGGACGTTGCCGAAAGTGCGGGCCAGTTCGAAGTGCGCCAGGGCGCGGAGGAAGAGGACTTCACCCTTGAACTGGTTCTTGATGGCCTCGTCGGTGAACTCGACGGCCTCGATGTTGGCAAGCACCGTGTTGGCGTTGTAAATCAGGCTGTACCAGCCGGCCCAGAGGGTGCCGAGCTCGTCGAGGGAGGAACCGATGCGCAGGAAGGCGGTTTCGGAGCAGGCGCGTACGCCGTTGGGGTCCGGATCAGCCCAGATGTTGTCGGAACGGTCCTCGGAGAAGAGCAGATACTGGAGGTTTTCGATATTGTAGGTCGTCAACTTGGTGTAAACGCCAAGTACGCCCGACTCGAGGTGAGCCGGAGTGGTGTAGAACCCGTCCGGAGAGAGGGAGCCCACCGGCGGCTGGGTGAGGTAATCCTGGCAGGAAACTGCAGCGAAGGCCGCGACGGCGGCAATCAGGACATATTTGATTTTTTTCAACATAAGGCGTTCAGATTAGAAGTTGATGTTGACACCGAGGGTGAAGGTCCGGGCGGACGGATAGGCACCGTAGTCGATGCCGACCACGCCGCTGCCGCCCTGGTTGGCAGCCTCCGGGGAATAGCCCAGATAGTAGCTGTCGAGGATCAGCAGGTTCTCGATGGAGAGATAGACGCGTGCGGACTCGATGAAGCTCTTGAACGGGATCTTGTAGCCGAGGGTGAGGTTCTTGATCCGGAAATAGTCGGAGCTGTACACGAAGCGGGAATCGACGTTGGTGACGTGTGTGGTGAGCGGATAAGGCAGGCCGTTGCCCTGGTCGCTTTCGCTCCACCAGGCGTCCCTGAGCCAGTGAGCCATGGCGTTCTGCTGGGTACCCATGCGGGCGCGGTCCACGGCACGGCCGAAGCCGCCGAGGATCTGGCCGCCGGTCTGCGCGGTGAAGAGGACGGAAGCGTCGAAGTTCTTCCAGGTGAAACGGTTGGTCATACCGAAGACGAAATCCGGATTCGGCTTGCCTACGACCGTCCAGTCGCGCTCGTCATCGTGGATGTCGCCGTCGCCGTCCTGGTCTTCATATTTCGGGTCGCCCGGCACGACGGCGGCGCCGTTGTACTTCGGGGTGTTGCCGGTCTGGGCGATGTAGTCGTCGATTTCCTTCTGGGTCTTCCATACACCGAGGTACTTGAGCTCGTAGAACTCGTACATCGGGTAGCCGATGCGCAGGATCTGGTGCATCTGCATGGTGTTGTAGGTGATCGTGTAGTCGCCCACAGTGGTGTTGTCGCCGAGCTGGAGCACCTTGTTGCGGTTGTAGGACACGTTGAACGACGTGCTCCAGGTGAAGTCGCGGTTCGAGACGTTCTGGGTGTTGAGCTCGACCTCGATACCGTGGTTGAGCACGGATCCAAGGTTGTCGGTGACGGAGGTGGTACCGAAGACGGACGGAACCGGCACGTTGTAGAGCAGGTCGGTGGTGGTCTTGGTGTACCAGTCAACGGACAGCTGGATGCGGTTGTTCAGGAAGCCGAAGTCGGCGGCGACGTCCGTGGAATGGGTCTTCTCCCAGTTGAGGGCGTTGTTGCCGAAGGAGCCGGCGTAGTAGGAGAGCACGCCTGCGTAGCTGTCGGCCGTGAGGGTGGAGTAGGCGGCGGCTTCGCCGATGCCGTAGTTACCGGTCTGGCCGTAGGAAACGCGGAGCTTGAAGGTGTTCCACCAGCCCAGGCCCGCGTTCTTGAAGAACGGCTCGTTGGATACCATCCAGCCTGCGGAGGCGGAGGGGAACCAGCCCCACTTGTTCTGGCTGCCGAAACGGGAATAACCGTCGCGGCGGAGCGAAGCGGAGAGCATGTAGCGGTTGTCGAAGTTGTAGTTCAGACGGGAGAACGCGGAGAGGAGCTTGGTGTTGGTCTTCTCGGTGACGTTGGACGCCTTGACGATCGGGGTGGTGGTGGAGTTGCTGCCCACGAAGGTGCCGCGGATCACGTCGTTGGCGAGGTTCGTGTACGACTGCGTGGTGGAGAAGCCGATATTGCCAAGTTCGGAGGAAGCACCGAGCATTGCCCCTACGCTGTGCTTGCCGAAGGTCTTGTTGTAATTGGCAACGACCTGGAGCAGGGTGCTGATGGTGTATTCGGTGGTATGGCTTTCGCTGGAGCTCACACCTTCGCCTTTGAGCCAGTTCTGGTTGGTCAGGGTTTCTGCGCTGAAGGCGTTGGTGTTGTTGTTGTAATAGTTGGCGGAAGCCGTGGCCTCGACCTGGAAACCGTCGAACGGATTCACCCTCACGAAGGCGCTGCTCTGCATGCGCAGCTGGTGCGAAATGGGCGCAGTGTCCTCGTAATACTCCCTCGGACGCATGCCGGTGCCGCCCCAGAGGTAGGTGGTGTTGGGATAATACTGGGTATTGTAGCCCACGCCGGTGTCGGAGACGGGCGGGGAGGTCAGCACATGGTGGGCGCGGGTGTCCTTGCCGTTGCCGCGGCCTGCACCGACATTGATGATGAAGGACGGGGCGATGTTGAGGCCGACGGTGACCCAGTTGTTGAGCTTGCTCTCCACGTTGGTGCGCAGGTTGAGGCGCTTGTAGCTGGAAGCCGGGGACAGACCGTCCTGATCCAGATAGCCGAGGGAGAACATGTACTTGGTGACGTCGGTGGCGCCGGCGACGCTCACGTTGTGGCTCTGCTGCCAGGCGGGAGCATAGGCGTAGGCCTGCCAGTCAAGGAGGCTGAGTTCGGTGCCGTCGTCATGATAAGTATGGGAGGCCTGCATTGCGGGGCTCAGATACTTGAACCAGCGGTCGTCGAAGTTGATGGCGTTGCCGCCGCTGCGGACGTAGGCGGAGTTGCCGACGTTCTTCATACGGGTGTCGTTGTCGTCGGAGATGCTGCCGGACGGATACATCTGCAGGTAGCGGTCATCCATGTAACGGACTGCAAATTCCATCCACTCCGTGGCGGAGAAGACATCCATCCTCTTCTCGAGGGTGGATACGCCGACGGTACCGGTATAGGTAACCTTCGGCTTGCCCTTCTGGCCGCTCTTGGTGGTGACGATCACCACGCCGTTGGAGCCGCGGGAACCGTAGATGGCGGAGGAGGCGGCATCCTTCAGCACTTCGATGCTGGCGATGTCGTTGGGGTTGATGCCGGTCATGTTGTCCTGGGGGACGCCGTCAATCACGTAGAGCGGGTTGTTGCCGGCGCTGATGGAGGCGGCGCCACGGACGCGGATCTCGGGATCGGCGCCCGGCTCGGAGTTGGTGATGCGGACGGTCACACCGGCGAGCTGGCCCTGGAGAGCCTGCTCGGCGCGGGCCATCGGGCGGTCTTCGATGCCCTTGTCGTCCATTTTGGATACGGCGCTGGTAAGGTCGGACCTTTTGACGGAACCGTAACCGATGACGACGGTTTCTTCGAGCATTTCGGAATCTTCCTCGAGCACGAAGTCATAGACGTTGCGGTCGGCGGTGACCACAACCTCCTGGGACTTGTATCCGATGCAGGACGCTTCGAGAGTGGATCCCACGGGGACATTGAGGGTGTAGTTGCCGTCGAGGTCCACGACGGCGCCGATGGTCGTACCTTTTACGAGCACGCCCGCGCCGATAACGCCGTAGCCGCCGGCATCTACAACCTTGCCCGAGATTTGCTGCTGCGCAAAAGCTGCTGCGCAGACGCTCAGGAGAGCGGCCATGACCGCCCCTTTCCTGATCGCAGAAATCATTGAATGAATCATTAGGTTGGTTTTTGATTAGTAAATAATATGGTTGGAATAAAGGTTCGTCAGTTTAGTGTATTTTGCAAATGTATAATTTTTTCTTTTAAAAATGCAAACGTTTGCGTTGTTTTTATTCTCCTTCGAACAGCGGGAAGTCATGGCTGGACACATGTGAGGAGACCATGATTTCCTTGAGATGCTCCACGATTTCGGGATGCGAAGCCGCGACGTCCGTGGTTTCTTCCGGGTCCGAAGCAAGGTTGTAAAGCTCGTAGCGGTCGGCCGGAGCGCCATCGGAATCCTTGGAGTTTATGCCGAGGTGGATGAGCTTCCAATCCCCCTCGCGGGACGCCTGGGAATTCCTTTCGGCGAACTCGAAATAAAGGTTTTCATGCTCTTTCTGTCCTTTCCGGCCTTCCAGCAGCGGAAGGATGCTGATGCCGTCGCATACGGACGCCCCGGAGCCGCTTCCGATTATTTCACGGAAGGTGGGCATCATGTCCCAGAACGTGCAAAGGAAGTCCGATTCCACTCCGGCGGCCACGTGCCCTGGCCAGGACACGATGAGAGGAACGCGCACCCCGCCTTCGTACAGGTCGCGCTTGTAACCCCTCCAGGGGCCGTTGCTGTCGAAGAAGTCGGGATCCGCACCGCCTTCGAGATGCGGGCCGTTGTCGCTCGCGAATATGACTATGGTATTTTCATATACTCCCAGTTCCTTGAGCTTCGCGACTATCTGGCCGACATAGCAGTCCAGTCTCGTGACCATGGCGGCGAAAGTGGCGCGGGGATATTCCTGCGAGCAATATCCGCCTGTGCGGAAGCGCGGCTCGCCGAAGTCTATCCCGTCGTACGGGGTTTCTGGGAACTTGCCGCGGAAAGCCTGGATGATGCTGTCTTCAGGCACTATCAGCTCGGCATGGGGGATGGTGGTGGGGACCCACTCGAAGAAGGGTTTCCCGGCTTTCACCGCCTCCTCCATGAAGTCCAGCGCATGCTGCTGGATGAGGTCGCCCGAGTAGGTGCCCTGGCCGTACGGGACGGAGTCCACGTTGTCTTCCAGATAGACTTTCTCTTCGTTGTCCCAGAGATGGTCCGGGTAGTAGCTGTGCGCGAGGGTCTGGCAATTGTAACCGAAGAAGCGGTCAACGCCCTGCCTGTTCGGGTCGCCGGTGGAACCGACCGGCCCGAGGCCCCATTTGCCGAAGGCGCCGGTGACGTAGCCGGCTTCCCTGAAGTCTTCGAAAATGGTGCGGACGCTGTCCTGGATGGGGAACTGCCCCTCGGGCTTCACTCCCCTGTTGCCGCGTATGAAGGTATGCCCGCTGTGCGTGCCGGTGAGGAGGCATGAGCGCGACGGGGCGCTGACGGTGGTGCCGGCATAGGCCTGCGTGAAACGGATTCCGTTCTGCGCGAGGGCGTCCAGGTTCGGCGTGGAGAAACGCTGCTGCCCGTAGCAGCTGAGGTCTCCCCAGCCCAGGTCGTCCGCCAGTATGAACACCACGTTTGGTTTCTGCTGCGGCTTTTCTCCGCATCCCGCAAGGGCCGACCCTGCCGCGAGCACGGCCCCCGCCTTGATTATCCCTTTGTTCATGTGTTATTGTTTTTGGGGGTACAATTTAGTAATTTTGCTGATATTATGAAAAAAACTCTCCTCGTTATCGCATTCATGGCCGCCGCGGCGGCTCTTTCCGCGCGTGAAAAACTCAATTTCAATTCCGGCTGGCTGCTGCACACGGGCGACGTCCCTGCGGCCGCCAGGGCATCCTTTGCCGACGGCAGCTGGCAGAAGGTGACTCTCCCGCACGCATTCAACGAGGACGAGGCCTTCGCGGTGGACATCAAGAAACTCACCGACACGGTGGTATGGTACCGGAAGCATTTCAGGCTTCCCCGGGACATCAGGGGCGGCAAGGTCTTCATAGAATTCGAAGGGGCGCGCCAGGGGGTGCAGGTGTATGTCAACGGCGCCCTCGCCGGCGAACACGACAACGGGGTGATGGCATTCGGCATGGATCTGACGGAGCTGGTCAAGCCGGGCGCGAACGTGATAGCCGTGCGCGTGGACAACACCTGGGAGTACGTCGCCAGGGGCGCCGACAGGAAATACCAGTGGAGCGACCGCAACTTCAACGCCAACTACGGCGGGCTTCCGAAGAACGTCTGGCTGCATCTCACCGGACCGGTTTACCAGACTCTCCCGCTCTATTCCAACCTCGGCACCACCGGCACGTACATTTACGCCAGCGACATACGTGTCGCCAGCCGGGAAGCGGTCATACATGCGCAGTCGCAGGTGCGCAACGAAAGCCGCGCGGCGGTCACCGCCGGCTTGGACGTGACGGTCACCGGGCCGGACGGGGCGGAACTCGTCCGCTTCTCCGGGCAGGAAGTGCAGGTGGCCCCGGGCGCGGACGCCACCCTCGAAGCCTGTGCACCGGCTTCCGGCATCCATTTCTGGAGCTGGGGATACGGCTACCTTTACGACGTAAAGACTACTGTCACGGTGGACGGGAAACCCGTGGACGAGGTGGTTACCCGCACCGGCTTCCGCAAGACCCGTTTCGCCCAGGGGAAGTTCTGGCTCAACGACCGTGTCATGATGGTGCACGGCTTCGCCCAGCGCACCAGCAACGAATGGCCTGCCCTGGGCATGAGCGTCCCCGCGTGGATCAGCGACTACAGCAACTCCCTCATGGTTGAATGCGGGGGCAACCTGGTGCGCTGGATGCACGTCACTCCATGGAAACAGGATGTCGAAAGCTGCGACCGGACGGGCCTCATGCAGGCCATGCCGGCAGGCGACGCCGAGAAGGATGCGGAAGGAGTGCAGTGGGAGCAGCGCAAGGCCCTCATGCGCGACGCCATCATCTACAACCGCAACAATCCCAGCATCATATTCTACGAGTGCGGCAACGAGAGCATCAGCCGCGCCCACATGCTGGAAATGAAGGCCATACGCGACGAATACGACTTCCACGGCGGCAGGGCCATAGGCTCGCGCGAAATGCTGGACATACGCGAAAGCGAATACGGCGGGGAGATGCTTTACATAAACAAGAGCGCACATTCTCCCTTCTGGGCCATGGAATACTGCCGCGACGAGGCGCTGCGCCTTTACTGGGACGCCTGGAGCTACCCCTACCACGCCGAGGGCGAGGGCAACGCCATGATATGGTCGGCTTCCCGCAACATGATGATACCCGCCGGCGGAGGGGCCTACAACCACAACCAGGACGAGTTCGCCCTGGAGAACATACGCCGCTGGTACGACTACTGGCTGGAGCGCCCCGGCACCGGAACCCGCGTGAGTTCCGGGGGCGTGAACATCGTCTTCTCCGACTCCAACACCCACTTCCGCGGAGTGGAGAACTACCGCCGCAGCGGATTCGTGGACCCGCTGCGCATCCCCAAGGACAGCTGGTTCGCCCATAAGGTGATGTGGGACGGGTGGGTGACTCCGGAAACTCCCCATGTTTACATCATAGGCCATTGGAACTACCCGGAGGGCACGGTGAAACCCGTTTACGTGGTGGCGGGGACGGACAGCGTGGCGCTCTTCCTCAACGGCAGGCGCCTCCCCGAGCCGGAACGCTCTTACAATTTCCTCTACACCTTCCGGGACGTGGAGTTCGAACCCGGTGAACTCACCGCGGTGGCATACGCGGACGGAACCGAAGCCGCGCGCTGCACCAAGGTGACTGCCGGAGCGCCGGCATCGCTGAAGCTCACGGCCATGGAGGATCCCTCGGGGTGGAAAGCCGACGGTGCCGACGTGGCGCTCGTGCAGGTGGAGGTGGTGGATGCGCAGGGACGCCGCTGTCCGCTCGCCAACGACATGGTGCACTACTCGCTGGAAGGGCCGGCCGAATGGCGCGGCGGACTGGCCAAGGGGCCGGAAGACAATTACGTCCTGGCGAAAGACTTCCCGGTGGAATGCGGAGTGAACAGGGTTATCCTGCGCTCCACCCCCAAGGCCGGAAAAATACGGCTGACCGCAAGGGCGGAAGGGCTGGGGGAAGCCTGCGTGGAGCTCGAGACCACCGAAGGGACGCAGGACGTTCCGCAGGCGGTGTTCCTCCGCGGCGAAACCCCGCCGACTCCCTCGTACACGGACAGCTGGGTGGATGCTGAAATAATTTCCGCCACGGCGGGCTCCAACCAGCAGACGGCATATTGCAGCTTCGACGACAACGAACTGAGCGAATGGTGCAACGACGGCACCCTCGCCGGCGGATGGATCACCTACACCCTCGGCCGCATGGCCCAGATAGACGAGGTCTGCATGAAACTCACCGGCTGGCGCCTGCGCAGCTATCCCATAGAAATCTACGCGGGGGACGAGCTTGTATGGGAAGGCGAGACGCCCAGGAGCCTCGGATACGTGCATATCCCGGTAAAGAGCGTCATGGCGCGCGAGATGACGGTGCGCCTGAAGGGCTCCGCCAGCGAATCGGACGCCTTCGGGCAGATCGTGGAAGTGGCCGCCCCCGCCGCCGGGGAACTGGACCTCTACAAGAGCGAGGGCGGGGACCAGACGCGGAACGAACTCCGCATCGTGGAGATAGAGTTCAAGGAAAGGCTGAACCGCTAAGGCTTCCTATTCGAAGTGAATCCTTTCCCCGACTGGCAGCTCCGCCGGGTCTATCATCATGTATTTGATCTTGAGCCTGCGCCATGTGTAGGCCACGTGTACATAGCCCTTGTCGTCGCAGATGACGGCGGGATAGGAATACTGGCCTATGGGGCTGTCCTCCAGCACCAGCGAATCGTACCAGGTCACCCCGTCCGGGGAGATTGCGAGGTTGAGCGGAGTGCGGGCTCCCCCGGAAGTGTAAGGGGCCGTGCGCACCTTGTTGTAAACCATGAGGTAACGTCCGTCCTTGAGGCGCACGGCATCGAAGCCGGAATTGTTGTTGGGCATGTCGGTAAGGGTGACGGTGCTCCAGCTCTCGCCCTCGTCGCGGCTTTCGGTCACGCTCATCAGGCCGCTCCTGCTGCGGCAGTACGCGCGCAGGGTGCCGTCGGGCAGCTCTATTATGGCCGGCTGGATGCTCCGGATGGGCTGCATGCTCATGTCGGAAGTGAAGGGCGCCTCCTCCGAAGGGATGTCCCCCGTGGTGCGCCAGGTCCTGCCGCCGTCGTCGCTCAGCTGGAAGTTTATCCTCCATCCCCCCTTTTCCAGGCTGGAACCTGCCACCACCTTGCCGCCGACCTGCACCGGCTTGTCCTTGATCGGGCCCAGCAGGCCGTCGTTTATGGCCTTCCGCCGCGCCCAGGTGCGGCCTCCGTTGCGGGAGACGGTGTACCAGCCGGACCAGTCCTGCACGTTCTTCCCTATCTTGAAGTAGAGGTAGAGCGGGCCGCCCTCCGACTGCCAGAGCACCGGGTTGTAGCAGGCCTTGCGCAGGGTGTCGGACAACACCCCGTCGGCCGCCATCACGGGCTCGTTCCACCTGCCCGTGGACGGATCCTTGACGGAGAACCAGATGCATACGTCGTCCGCACCTTCGTAGCTGCCCCCGAACCATGCGGCCCCGATGCGCCCGTCCTTGAGGCGCACGAGCGTGGCGGCATGGCACTGGGGATAGGGCGCGTCGCGGTAGATGAGCCCCTCTTCCAGCACGCCCACGTGGGCGGGATTGCGGTAATTGAAAGTGAATTCATAGGTGCCCGAGCCCACTTCCCGCTCCCCGTCGGGGAAGACCAGGACGGCCCGGGTACCCGCCGGAACGGTGACTTTCCATGTGATTTCCCCGTTGGTGCGTTTCCAGCAGCTCTCTATGAGGCCGCGCACGCTGCGGTAGGAGGCCTTCACCTCCCCGAGGGCGTCGATGCCGAACTCCGGCGCTATCCTGAATGTCCTGAAACCCGGAGCGTCCGTGCGTATTCCGGCGAGGTACCCGAAACAGAAGGTCATCAGGTCGCCCGTGAGCATCACGTGGTTGCCGCTGTTCATGGCGGAGGAGGCGGTGTCCCCGTTGTAGAGCTCCCATATGGTAGTGGCCCCCTTGCTCACCATGTAACCCAATGAGGGATAGTCGGTTGCCGTTGCAATGGCATAGGCGGCGTCCTGCCTTCCCATGCCGCAGAGCGCGGTGAGGAGCCACTGGGTGCCCAGCACCCCGCAGGAGGTCTTGAAACCGTCGGAGGAAAGCTTGTCCACTATGTGCCTGCGCACGTCCGCCACCCTGTCCTCCGGCACCAGGGAAAAGACGAGGGGCAGCAGGTTCGCCGTTACGGTGTTGTTGGAATAATAGCCTTCGGGGTTGAGGTATTCGGCGTTGAGGGCCCTGCAGGTGCGGTCCCGGAGCTCCCGGAAGACGGGGATGTCGGCCTCGTTGCCGGTGAGGGCGGCGAAGCGCGTCATCAGGTCCAGTATCCCGCAGTAGAAGGAAGATGCAATGAGCCCCGGGTCGGTGAGGCGGGAGGGATCCCCGGAATGGATGATTTCCGGGCTTTCGGGCGGCATGCACCAGTCGCCGTAGGAATCCTTGAAGATGAGCCCGTCCCCGCGCATGTACTGGTCCTTCATGTATTCCAGCCACTTCTTTATGGCCGGATAGCTGCGCGCCATGGGTTCGATGTTGCCCCACTGGTCGTAGAGCATCGCGCAGGCGAAGGGCAGGGTGGAAGGCCAGGTCATGTTGTCGGAGTAGTAGTTCCAGAATGCGGGGGCCACGTCGGGGATGGAGCCGTCGAAACGCTGCGCCTCCGTGATGTCGAGCGTCCATTTGTCGTAAAGCGCTTCGTTTTCAAAGAGATACGATTCGCCCAGGTTGCTCTGTATGCGGTCGCCGAGCCAGGGCTGGCGTTCGTCCCGCTGCGGGCAGTCCACCGGCATCCCCTTGTAATTGCCGGCATAGCCCCACCAGGCGTTGCGTACCACTGCGTTCAGCGTGGCGTTGTCACATTCGAAGCTGCCTGCGGTGTCCATGGCGTCGAAGAGCACCTCCGCCGTGAAATCCTCCGCGGACGGCTCGTACGGCCAGCCCGCCAGTTCGACGAAGCGGAAGCCGTGATAGGTGAAGCGGGGATGCCAGCTTTCGCCTCCGGCGGCTCCGGAGAGTATGTAGGTGTCGGTGGCCCTGGCCCCTCGCAGGTTCGCAGTGTCCAGTTCCCCGTCCGCGCCGAGCGTTTCGGCGAAGCGCAGGGTAAGGACGGTGCCGGCGGGCCCCTTCACACTGAACGCCAGCCAGCCGGTAATGTTGCGCCCTATGTCCAGGATGTATCTTCCTCCGGACAACTTGCTTATGGACAGCGGCTTGAGCGTTTGGTTGACTTTTATGAAAGGATGCATCATGCCGCGCAGCTCCCCGGAGGGAATCTGCGTGCGTTCCGCGTTCTGCCACGCCGAGTCGTCGAAGCCCGGCTCGCTCCAGAACGGCATCTCCTTGCGCGCGTCGTACCGCTCGCCGTCGTATTCGTTGGCGCCCGTCACCGGGCCGTCCGCCGTTATTTTCCAGTTTTCGCCGGAGGATATCTGCCGCACGCCGCCGTCGGCGTATTCGATTATGAGGGTGAACAGCAGTTTGGGCCACCCGAAGCTGTTGTTCTTGTAGGGTTTGTCCTGGCGCATGGCGAAGTAGCAGCCGGAGCCGAGCACCACGCCCACGGCGTTCTGCCCGTCCCTCACGGCGGAGGTGACGTCGAAGCCGTTGTAATGCTGCGCCTTGCGGTAGTCGGTGGGGGAAGGGGCCAGCTGCTGGTCGCCTATGCGGACGCCGTTCACGTACAGTTCGTACCAGCCGAGGCCGCAGATGAAGGCCGTGGCGCGCTTGACTTCCCCGCCCGAGGCGAATTCGGTGCGGAGATACCTGGCCGCAAGGCTGCCGCCGGCCGGGTCGTCGCCGGCGGCGGCCCGTTCCATCCCTATCCAGCGGGCGTTCCACGCCTTGAAGGAATAGAGGCCGGTGCTCCACGTGGAGGGCTCGCTCCATGCGCTTTCCCCCGCGGTGGTCCAGGATTTCACCCGCCACCACACCCTGGTGTTCTGAGGGATACGCGGGCCGCCGTAGGGCTGCAGCACGGTATCGTCCGAGGGCACCCTGCCGGAATCCCACACGTCCCCTTCGCAGGCCGCCGCCTTTTCCGGCGACGAGCATACTATGATGCGCCAGGCCGTCTGGAGGACGTCCTTCTCGTCGGAGACGAGGTTCCAGCTGAGGCGGGGGGCTTCCCTCTCCACTACGGAGGGGGCGTTCATGTTTTCGACAAGGAGGCGCTCCGCCTTCACTCCGGCGTGCAGCGGGAGGCAAAGTGCGGAAAGCAGGGAAAAAGCAAGGGGATGTTTCATCGCAAGGGCTGCAGTTATGCACAAATTTACAAAAATTGCTTAAATTGCAGAATAATTGAACCAGCAACCTGCAAACACATGAAAAAGATTTTCCTCGCTCTGGCGATACTCGCGTCACTGCCTCTCGGCGCCCGCAAGAAAGATGCTCCGAAACCCGAAACCTTCCCGGACGGGACTCCCGTTTCCGAATGGTTCAAGGACTGCACGGTAAAGGCTCCGGAAGAGCTGGGGACGCTATACAATCTGCGGGACTTCGGCGCCGTGAGTTCCGCCGCACTCGTCCAGACACAGCTCATCCAGAGTGTCATCGACAGCGCCGCCGCGGCCGGAGGAGGGGTCATAGTGGTGCCGGAGGGCATCTACAAGACGGGCTCGCTCTTCTTCAGGCAGGGGACGCACCTTTATCTTTCGCGGGGTGCAATCCTTCTCGGGAGCGAGAGCATCCTGGATTTCCCGGTCATAGAAACGCGCATCGAAGGGGAGATATGCAAGTATTTCGGCGGAGTGGTGAACGCGGACGGGCTTGACGGCTTCACTATAACCGGCCCGGGCACGATAGACGGCAACGGCTCCACCTACTGGCAGGCCTTCCGCCTGCGCAGGCAGTGGAACCCCAAATGCACCAACAAGGACGAGCAGCGCCCGCGCCTGGTGCATATCAGCAATTGCACCAACGTGACCCTGGCGGGGGCGACTTTCCAGAATTCCCCGTTCTGGACCTGCCACATCTACAAATGCGAGAACGTCCGCCTGTTCGACCTCAGGATTTTCTCGCCCCGCAGCCCCATAGCCTCTGCCAGCGCCGACGGAATCGACATGGACGTCTGCCGCAACATGCACATCAAAGGCTGCCGGATAACGGTCAACGACGACGCGGTCTGCTTCAAGGGCGGCAAGGGACCGTGGGCGGACACCGACCCGGCGAACGGCCCCAACTCCAACATCCTGGTGGAGGACTGCTTCTTCGACCGCACCACGGGCAGCTGCGTAACCTGCGGCAGCGAATGCGTCTTCACCACCAACGTGCTCATCCGCAATTGCAAGGTGGACCGCGGAATGGCGCTGCTGCAGCTCAAGATGCGCCCCGACACCCCGCAGCATTACCAGTACATCACCATCGAGAACATCGAAGGCAGCTGCAGGGACGTGCTCCGGGTGGCTCCGTGGAGCCAGTTCTTCGACCTGAAGGGCAGGGAGGACATCCCCATGTCCTACGGAGAGCACATCGTATTCCGGAACCTCAACCTGGAATGCTCCAAGGACTTCGTGGACATAAGCAAGGCCAACTCACACAACGTGGAGGAGCACCTGGAAGCCACCAGGCAGCAGGAAAGCGAGCAGTATCTGCTGAACGACATCACCTTCGAGAACGTGCACGTCACCGCTCCCGACCCCGGATGGAACAGGGAGTACATCGGCGGCCTTACGCTGAAGGATACCTTCGTGAACGGGGTGGAGCAGTAAAAGGAGGGGCCGGGAGGGCGCCTACTGCGGCTTGTTCTCCACCGCCGCCTGCTCTATGGGGAGCCAGGCCTTGTAGTTCTCTATATATTTGTCGAAGCCGGCGATGTCCTCCTTCGTGGGAGTGACCTCGGTGCTGGAAACGCCCGCGAACACCCGGCTGTCCAGCCAGGGCGCAAGGGCGGATTCCCCTCCGCCAAGGCGGTAAACCCTGTAGGCCGCCAGAAGCGCCACGCCCCAGGCTCCGCCTTCTCCGGCGGTTTCCATGACGGTGATGGGGGCGCCGAGCGCGGCTGCGAGCATGCGCTGGCCCACTCCCGGAGTCTTGAAATAGCCCCCGTGGCCGGTGATGCGGTCCACCTTCACCTGCTCCCCCTTGAAGAGGATGTCGTTGCCCACCTTGAGCACGCCGATGGCGCCGTAAAGCTGCGCGCGCATGAAATTGGCGAGGTTGAACCTGTCGGATGCCGAACGCACGAAAAGCGGACGGCCTTCGGAGAATCCCGTGACGGGCTCGCCGGACACGTAGTTGTAGGCCATGAGTCCGCCGCAGTCCGCATCCCCTTCCAGGGCCTTGCCGAACAGGAGCTTGTAGATTTCGCCGTCATCCACCGGCAGGCCGAGCATCTGCTGGTATTCGCGGAACAGGCCCACCCACGCGTTGATGTCGGAAGTGCAGTTGTTGCAGTGCACCATCGCCACCGGGCTGCCGTCGGGAGTGGTTACAATGTCTATTTTCTCGTGCTGTTTGGAAAGGTCCTTTTCCAGCACTATCATGGAGAATGACGAAGTGCCGGCGGAAACGTTGCCGGTGCGCACCTTCACCGCATTGGTGGCCGTCATGCCGGTGCCCGCGTCCCCCTCGGGAGGACAGAACGGGATGCCCGGGAGGAGATGGCCGGAAGGGTCCAGCAGCGCGGCTCCTGCGGCAGTGAGCGTTCCGGCGTCGTCCCCTGCGGAAAGCACTTCGGGAAGAATGTCCGTGAGCTTCCAGGGGAATTTCTTCCAGGCCACCAGGTTGTCGAACTTGGAAACCATCTCCGCGTCGTAGGTGAGCGTACCCGGGTCTATCGGAAGCATGCCGGAGGCGTCGCCCACGCCCAGCACCCTGCGGCCCGTGAGCTTCCAGTGGATGTAGCCCGCCAGCGTCGTGAGGAAGGCGACTCCGGGCACGTGCCGTTCGCCGTTCAGGATTGCCTGATAGAGGTGCGAGATGCTCCAGCGGAGCGGGATGTTGAAGGCGAAGAGCTTGGAGAGTTCGGCCGCCGCGGGGCCGGTGTTGGTGTTCCTCCATGTGCGGAAGGGCACGAGCAGGCCGCCTTCGGAGTCGAAGGGCATGTAGCCGTGCATCATGGCGCTCACGCCTATGGCGGCGAGTTTTTCAATCTCCACGCCGTAGCGGGAGGCGACGTCGGCGCGCAGGAGAGCGTAGCAGTCCTGCAGGCCTGTCCAAATGTCGTCGGTGCCGTATGTCCACAGGCCGTCCACAAGGCGGTTTTCCCAATTGTGGGCGCCCTGGGCGATGGGCTTGTTGAGCGGGTCGATGAGCACCGCCTTTATGCGGGTGGACCCGAGCTCTATGCCGAGCACGGCCTTCCCCTCGCGGATGATGTCAGCCGGATCCATTATTTGAGCGCCTTGTTGAGCATGTAATAAACCTCGCCCATGCGGAGCTGCTGCTTGAAAGCGGAGATGGTTGTGTCCTTGTCGATGAGGACGAACTCGACGCCGGTGATTTCGGCGAAGTCCTCCCAGTATTCGGCGGTCACGTCATAGGAGAATGCGCTGTGATGGGTGCCGCCGGCAAGGATCCAGGCGCCGGCTCCCGTTTCGAAGTCGGGCTGCGGAATCCAGAGCGCGGAGGCTACCGGAAGCTTGGGCATGGGCTTGGGCTCGATGCATTCCACTTCGTTGGCGATCAGACGGAAACGGTTGCCGAGGTCCACTATGGTGGCCTTTATGCCGCGGCCTGTCTTGGAGGTGAAGACCAGGCGGGCGGTGGGCTGCTTGCGTATGCCTATCCCGAGGAAATGCACCTCGAGCTTGGGGCGGTCGGCCGCGATGAGCGGGCAGACCTCGAGCATGTGGCTCTGGAGGCTGGAGCTGGCCCCGCCGGCGAAGTTGAGCGTGTAGTCCTCGAGGAAGGAGCAGCCGGTGGGAAGGCCCTGGCTCATAACCCACAGCGAACGGAAGAGGCATGCCGTCTTCCAGTCGCCCTCGGCGCCGAAGCCTATGCCCTCCGCCATGAGACGCTGGGAGGCGAGGCCTGGAATCTGGTCGAAGCCGCAGAAGTCCGGGGCGTCCACGTCGGCGTCGCCCAGGTCGTCGAAGTTGGTGGTGAACGCGGTGGCGCCTTCGTCCTGGAGGACGCGGCGTATGGCTATCTCCGCCTTCGCGCTGAGGCGCACCTTCTCCCAGTAAACCTGCTCGCCGGTCTCGTCTATCTTGATGGTATAGAGTTTCTTGTATTCTTCGACGAGGGCGTCCGTCTCGGCGTCCGTCACTTTCTTGAAGTATTCCATGAGGGACGAGACGGGATAGTAGTCCACATGATAGCCCAGCCTCTGCTCGAACTCCACGCGGTCGCCGTCGGTCACCGCCACGTTGTTCATGTTCATGCCGAACATGAGGCAGCGCACCTGCCTTGCGTCGGCGGCGGCAGCTGCGGCACGGGCCCATACGGCTATCTTCCTGCGGGCCTCTTCGCTCTTCCAGTAGCCCACCACCACCTTGCGCTGGATGCGCATGCGGGTGCAGATATGGCCGAATTCGATGTCGCCGTGGGCGCTCTGGTTGAGGTTCATGAAGTCCATGTCCATGGTGTCCCACGGAATTTCGGCGTTATACTGGGTGTGGAAGTGAAGCAGGGGCTTCTCCAGGGCCTGAAGGCCTTTTATCCACATTTTGGCGGGGCTGAAGGTGTGCATCCAGGTTATGACTCCTATGCACTGCTGAGCATTGTTGGCGGCCTTCATCACGTCTTCGACTTCCCTGGATGAATTGGCCGTGCCCTTATAGACAATTTTTACCGGAATGTCGCCGGAAGCGTTGAGGCCTTCCACCATTTCCTTGGAATGGCCGTCCACCTGCACCACGGCATCGCCGCCATAAAGCAGCTGGGCGCCGGTAACCCACCATAATTCACAGTTTTCAAATGCTTTCATATTGTTTTGTGTTATTAAGATTCATTCGTCGCTTCGCTCCTCAGAATGACATTTGTTATCCTTTACAACTGTCATCCTGAGCGCAGCGAAGGATCTATTTTTTCTTCTGGCCATAATAGGCGCCGGGGCCATGCTTGCGGGAGTAGTGTTTTTTTATGAGGTTCTTGTTCATCCGGGGAGCCATGCGTCCGGTGTAGAGGGTGGCAAGGCTGTCGGCCGTGTGGATGGTGACGGAAAGGCAGGCCATCCTGGCCACCTCTTCCAGCACCACGGCGTTGTGCACGGCGTTGTCGGCGTCCGTTCCCCAGGCGAAGGGGCCGTGGTTGCGCACCAGCACGCCGGGAGTGTCGTCGGGGTTCATGTCCTTGAAGCGCTCCACGATCACGCGGCCGGTCTCCTTCTCGTACTCTCCGAAAATCTCGGCCTTTTTCATGTTGCGGGTGCAGGGGATGTCGTCATGGAAGTAATCGGCATGGGTGGTGCCGATGTTGGGGATGTCCTTTCCCGCCTGGGCCCAGGCCACGGCGTAGGTGGAATGCGTATGCACCACGCCGCCGATATGGGGGAAGGCCTTGTAGAGCTCCACATGGGTGGGAGTGTCCGAGGAGGGCCTGAAGTCCCCTTCCACCACCTTTCCGTCCAGGTCCACCAACACCATGTCGGAGGGCTTCATGACGTCGTATGAGACGCCGCTCGGCTTGATTGCCACCAGGCCGGATTCCCGGTCGATGGCGGAGACATTGCCCCAGGTGAATATTACGAGTCCGTGTTTCACAAGGTCCAGGTTGGCCTTGCAGACTGTTTCTTTGAGAGCTTCCAACATTGGTTACCGGAGGTTTTTGGTGAATTATGTAAAGTTAGTGATTTCCTGCGGAATTGCAAGCGGCGAAAATGAGTTCACCCTATTCCTGCCGGAACCAGTCGAAATCCGCACAGCCGCCCGTCTGCAGGGTGGAATAGCAGAAGAGGGCCGTGCGGTAACCCGTGAAATAATCCAGGGTATAGCGCATCTGCAGCGGCTCGGAGAGTTCCGTCCACTCTTCGCCGTCCAGGCTGTATCCCGGCCATGCCAGGTCCTGCACGAAGTCGTAGCGTATGCGCAGCTGCACCTGCGGCGACCCGGCGGGCCTGCACAGCAGCAGGCGCGTGGCGCGCGCGGTGCTGCCGGGATCGCTCCCGGGCGTCTCTATAAGGGCGTAGAGTTCCAGTCCGGAGGCGGTCCGGCGCAGACCTATGTCCGCACGGTGGCTCTGGAAGGCGCTGATGCCGGCGCAGTCCCCCGGCTGAAGGCCGGATGCGTCCAGCAGGACCGAGCTCGTGCACTGCGGGCCGAAGGTGCGCTGGGTAAGGGTGCCGCGCGCGTCGGGAAGGCCGGTCGCCAGCTGAGCGGTGGTGAGCCTGAGCCATCCCGGGCGCTCCGAAAGCGACCAGCATCCGTCCAGAGGCTTGTGGTTCCATTGCCATACCGGCTGAAGGGTGCCGGAGTCGAACTCGTCGCTGGCCCATACGTAGTCCTCCCCGCAGGGGGGAAGGTTCACCGTGAATTCCTTTACGGGCACGCCGTCGCGGCCGAGCACGGGCCAGCCGTCCGTCCAGGTGACGGGCTGCAGCGTGGGTATGCGCCCCACCGCCCCGTGGTCCTGGAACATCATGGCGTACCAGTCGCCGTATTGCGTCTGCACTATGGCCCCCTGGGCTACGCCGTCCCTGCGGCCGTCGAACTCCCCCTTCAGGATGGTCCTGGACTCGTATTCGCCCAGCAGGGTGCGGCTGCGCCAGCAGGTCTCGGTGCGCGGGCCGCCCCTTGGCCAGTCGATGGTCAGGGCATAGTACCAGTCGCCTATGTGGTAGAAGTGGGTGCCTTCGCCGCGCAGGCCGTAACCTTCGCGCGGACAACTGAAAAGCAGCCGGTCCACACCTCCGGGCTTCACCCCGGACAGGTCGGGCTCGAGTTCGGTGATGCGGATGTCGCCGTTGCCCCATATCACGTACACGCGTCCGTCCTCGAAGAAAAGCGACGCGTCGTGGAATGGCCGGTCTATCACTTTGCGCTCCCAGCCCTGCCCTATTCCGGAGGTTGAATAGACGTAGGTCCTGTGTTGGTCGTTGGCTATGAAAAGAGCCCAGAAACGTCCGTCCACGTAGCGCAGCGTAGTGGCCCACTGGCCCTTGCCGTAGGCGTTTGCGCCGTTGCGCAGGTTGTAAACGTCGTCATCTTCCAGGCAGTCATAGACATAATCCACGATGCGCCAGTGCACCAGGTCGCGGGAATGCATTATCGGGGCGCCGGGACAGAAATACATCGTGGTGCTCACCATGTAGTAGTCCTCCCCGACGCGGATGACGTCGTTGTCGGGGATGTCGGTCCAGGTCAGCGGATTCACGCAGGTCGTTACGGGCCGGGAACAGGCCGCGGCCGCCACGGCGGCCACGGCGAGCATGAGCGCCCGGAAAAAGGCTGGGCGGGACATGGCCTACCAGAAGTAAATGTAGAACGCTACCGTGAACGCCAGGATTATGCAGGAGTGGATGATGTCCCAGGTGCCCCAGGAAGCGCGCGTCTCCGCCTTCTGTTCCGGGGTGGCCGTGCCGAAGCAGAGGCCCTGCACCTGTTCCCCGGACGGCTTCGGAGTGAGCAGGGTGACCACGATGGCAAGCACGATGCAGAAGAGGAACATCCACACGCAGAAGGCATACACGTTCATCTCGTTGAAGATGAAGGTGAACACGTTGTGCGCATCCGGGTTTATTATCATGGTGATGAGACGGGTGAAGCCCAGCACCAGACCCACGATGAGGGTCCACATGCCGGCCTTGGGAGATGTCTTCTTCCAGCTGACTCCCAGCAGGAACACCGCCGCGATGGCGGGAGCCAGCAGGCTCTGCACGCTCTGGATATAGTTGTAGAGGCTCTTGCCCATGCGCTGTATCACAAATATCCACAGCACGCCGAGCACCACCACCACGACTGTGGCGACGCGCCCGATGCGGACGAGTTTCTTCTCTTCCGTGTCGGGATGCTTGCGCTTGTAGATGTCTATGGTGTAGAGCATGGCCGAGGAGTTGTAGAGGGATGCCAGAGAGCTCATGAGCGCCGCCAGGATACCGCAGATCACCACTCCCTTGAGCCCTACGGGCAGGAGGGTGTTCACGAGCATCGGGAATGCGATGTCGGGGTTGGCGACGGTGCCGTCGGCGTTCGTGCCGAGGGCGGCGGAGAGAGTCCGGCCTATCTCCGAATCCGGGGTCTTGGTAAGCGCAAAGGCTATCATGCCGGGGATGAGGAACAGGAACACCGGGAGGAGCTTGAGATAGGCCCCGAAAATGGTGCCCCTGCGGGACTCCTTCTGGTTCTTTCCGGAGAGCACGCGCTGCACGATGAACTGGTCGGTGCACCAGTACCAGAAACCTATGATGGCGCTGCCGAAGAGGGCCCCGTACCACGGGAATTCGGGATCCTTCCCGCTGCGCATCAGCGAGGTCATGGAATCGCCGTATTCGTTCACGGGCTGCGCTCCGCAGATATCCATCATGGCATTCCAGCCTCCGAGTTCCTTGAGGCCGAGCCACAGGATGACGAGCGAGCCCAGAAGCAGGATGGGAGTCTGCAGGACGGATGTCTTGAGCACCGACTCCATGCCGCCGATGACTGTGTAAACGGCCGTGATGATCACGAGGGCCAGGGCGGCCACCCAGAAGTTTATGCCGAGCAGGGTGTTGAGCGCCAGGCCGCCCGCCAGCACGGTGACGGAGACCTTGGTGAGCACGTAGCTCGCAAGCGACAGCCATGTGAGGATGCCGCGGCTTTCCTTGTTGTAGCGTTTCTCCAGGAATTCCGGCATGGTATATACCATGCTGCGCTCGTAGAAGGGCACGAAAACCCAGCCCAGGATGAGAATCATCCATCCCTGGATTTCCCAGTGCGCCTGCGCCATGCCGGCGGAGGCGCCGGTGCCCGCAAGGCCGATGAGGTGTTCGGAGCCGATGTTGGAGGCGAAGATGGATGCGCCTATGGCAATCCATGTTGCAGTGCGGCCGCTGAGGAAGTAGTCGCCGGAAGTCTCTTTCTTCTTGCGGGCGACGTCCCAGCAAATCCACACCATGGCCAGGAAGAAGATTCCTATTACAATCCAGTCCCAGGAGGCGAGCGAGATACGGTTCAGGTCTGCAACCTGTAAAGGCATGAACAGATGCATATGCTATTTGTTTGGAATTATCTTACGCTGAATGCAAACGCGCAGTGGCTGGTGTAGGTCTCGCCGGGACGGAGCACGGCGGAGGGCCACTGGGGCTTGTTGGGGGTGTCGGGATAGTGCTGGGTCTCGAGGCAGACGGCGGCGTGCTTGCGGTACACCTTGCCTTCCTTTCCGGTAACCGTGCCGTCCAGGAAATTGCCGGTGTAAACCTGTATGCCGGGTTCGTCGGTGTACACCGTGAGCTCTATGCCGGTAAACGGGGACCAGAGGGTGGCGGCAGCCACGGTGTCGTCTCCCCGGCCGTCACAGTATGTGTCGAGGCACCAGTTGTGGTCGAAGCCGTTGCCGTTGCGGATCTGGGCGAATCCGAAGTTGTTCACGTCCCTGCCTATTTCCACGGGGGTGCGGAAATCCATCGGGGTTCCCTCGACCGGCAGTATCTCGCCGGTGGTCATGTAGGTGGAGTCCACCGGAGTATATCCGGAGGCGTTGATGCACAGCAGGCAGTTGTCCACGGCAACGTCCGGATCGCCGTTCAGGTTGAAATAGCTGTGGTTGGTCATGTTGATTACCGTCGGAGCGTCCGTTACGGCCTCGTAGCGTATGTCAAGGACTCCCTTGTCGTCGAGGGTGTAGGTGACGAAAGCAGTCACGGCACCGGGGAAATTGTTGTCCCCGTCGGGGGAGTCCATGCGCAGCTTGATGTGGCTCCTGTCGGCTTCCACCACCTTGTACATCTTGTACTGCCATCCGGCCGGGCCGCCGTGGAGGCAGTGCCCGAAATTGTTCTTCGGAAGATCCCAGGTTTTGCCGTCTATCTCCAGATGGCCCCCTCCTATGCGGTTGGCGTAACGGCCGATGGCCGCGCCGAAGTCGGTAAGGTGGTTCTCGGGGAAATAGCTTTCCATGTCGTCGAAACCGAGCACTACGTCACGCACCACCCCGTCCCTGTCGGGCACGAGGATGGACATGATCCTGCCGCCGAAGGGAGTGACGCTCACCTTCATGGCGGAATTGTTCTCCAGGACATATACGTCCTTCTGAGCGCCGCAGCTGCAGAGAGCCAGGAGGCATGCTGAAACCAGCGGGGTTATTCTTTTGATGTTCATGGTATGAGGTTTTATTTCACGGGTATCCTATAGACTGCGAAGGTCCTGGCGCCCACCTTCACCTTGAGCCGGCCCTTCGACGGGACAATCTTCGACTCCTCCGGAACAACCGCATCCGGTTCTTCCAGGGTGTTGTCCATATAGGGCTCGTCGCAGTGCAGGGTGTAGGAAACGCCTTCGGAAAGGGTGCCGGAAAGGCCGTCGAAGAGGATGGAGACGGCGGAGGGCGAATCGGCGGTGTTCGCTATCTTGATTATGTATTCGCTTGTTGACGAGTCGAATACTCCGGAGGCGAAGAGGCCCGCCTGGCCTTCGTTCCCCGCAACCGGCCTGCCGTCCATCGTGAGGGGCACGGTGACGGTGCCCTTGTTGAGCGAATAGAGCTGCTGCACATAGTAGCTGCAGGTGCGCACCACATCCAGGTTGTCGAACCAGATGAGGTCCGGCCGCCACTGCCATCCCGCCTCATGCGCGAAAAGGGGTGCCGGAGTGGCCATATACACCACGTCGGCGTTGCGCTCCATCCCCGTCATGAAGGCGGCCTCCATGAGGGCGGCGTTGAAATGGTTGAATTTGTGTCCGTCGGCTCCGTGGCAGGCGTACTCCCCGGCGAAGACCTTGGGCCCGTTGCGGTCGTAGGAGTCGTAGCGGTTCCCCTGCTCAAGGAACCACTTCTCGGGACGGTAGAAATGCTCGTCCACCAGGTCGGCGCCCAGGCGCCTCATCTCGGGCCAGAGATAGTCGAACTGCTCGCCCTCGGAACCCGGACCGGACGTGCCCACGATGAGTATTTCCGGGCATTTTTCGCGGAGAGCCGCCACGAAGGGTTCGAGCCTCTCCGTATAGAGCGGCCCCCACTGCTCGTTGCCCACCGCGAGATACTTGAGGTTGAAGGGCTCGGGATGCCCCATTTCGGCGCGCAGCGCCCCCCAGCGGGTTCCGGTATCTCCGTTCGCGAATTCCACAAGGTCCAGGGCGTCCTGGATATAGGGCCCCAGATCCTTCACGGGCACATGAGCCTCCGGTTTCTCCCAATTCTGGTACTGGCAGGCCAGGCCGCAGCTCACGACAGGCAGGGGTTCGGCGCCCAGATGCTCGCTGAGCAGGAAATATTCGTAGAAGCCCAGGCCATAGCTCTGGAAGTAGTCGGGATACAGGCGGTCATAGAAGGTGTAGTGCCAGCGGTTTTCGTTGAGCGGGCGGTTCTCGGCCGGTCCCACGCTGTTCTTCCACTGGTAGCGGGTGGCGAGGTCGGCCCCCTCCACGATGCAGCCTCCAGGGAAGCGGAACACTCCGGGCCGGAGGTCCTCCAGGGCCTTCACGAGGTCCGCGCGCAGGATGCCGTTCCAGCTGTCCGCCGGAAAGAGCGACACGTGCTCCAGATCGACGGAACCTTCTCCGGAAAGGGTTATGCGCAGGTGCCCGTCGCAAATCGTCCTGGGAGATGTCAGGGTGAGAGCCTTCTTTTCCCAGGAGGAGCCGCAGATGCGGAGGGTGTCCTCCGCGAAAACCTGGCTTTCCTCCATGGTGTCGTCATCCACCAGCGCGACGCGCAGCAGGCCGTTCCCGCGCGCATACACGGAAAAGGCGTAGGACGCGCCCTGCTTTATTCCCATCCCGAAGAAACCCGAATTCTCGAGACCGCTGAACTTGTCGGAATGCCCCGACCAGCCCAGATGCACGTAGTGCGGGTTCCGCGGGAAGGGGCCGTCGTTCCTGAGGGAGACATTCCCGTAAACGGTCCAGCCGGCGAAGGCGTCCGGGAACTCGAAAGAACGGTTCTTGACGAGCTCGCCGTAGAGGCCGCCGTCGGCGGCAAAGTTGATGTCCTCGAAAAATACGCCGTACATGGTGGGCTGCACCTGCGCTCCCGTGGCGGAGGTGTCCAGAGTGAATTCGAATGTGGGTCCGGTGCTGCAGGCGCTGAGCAGCAGGATGGAGAAAAGGATTGGTATCAGGTTAGGTTTTTTCATGGTCAAGAGACTTTCGCTACTCTCCCCGCGGCACCGAATAGGTGAACGTCAGGGTGGGGCGAAGACTCTCGTCGGATGCCTCCGGGCCATACAGGCGGCAGTAGTAGTAACGGTCTCTGTCCAGATTGGTTTCGGAACTGGTGGAAGTGGTGGAGCTTCCGTACATCTGCGCAAGCATCGCGTAGTTGTAATAGTTGGAATAGCTGCTGCCGTATCCGCCGTAGCCATAGCCGTAACCGTAGCCGCCATAGCCTCCGTACATGTTGCCCATGTAGCTCTGGTAGGCAAGATACTGGTAGTACTGGCTGATTTCCGAGTTGCCGCTGGTGGTCGTGGTCTTGAGGTCGTTGTGCATGATGAGCAGCCAGATGTCGTAGCTGCCCCTGAGCAGGCCGGCGTTGTCTTCGCTCATGTTTATGAGCTCCTGTGCGTGATAGGTGATGTCGGGATTGAAGGTGTACAGGGACAGGTTGCGGTCACCCTGGTCCTCCTCGCTGGAAGAGGCATCCGTAAGGCCCATGAAGGTCACGGTGGTATCCCCGGCTATGCGGCATGTGGGGCTCAGGATTTCCGGTAGCTTGTACATCTTTTCGAAGGAAGGATCCTGCTCGTAATGGAAATTGAGCGAGGCGCGGTTTATTATGGCGACGGACGGATCGTCCCCGTTGGCGGAGATGGCGTCCAGCATGGCCTTGCGGAGCTCGACGGCGCTGATGACGGGCTTTAGGCCGCCTCCGCCCTCGATGAGCACGGTTTCGCCGGCCTTGCCCGCACGTGCGCGAGAACGGACGTTGTCATGCCCGGTGAGATTCAGGCAGTACTGCGGGAAGTTGCCGGTGCCGGAATTCTCGGCGAGGGAGTCCAGGTCGTAAAAGTCCGTCGCGGAGAAGTAGAAGCATACGCTGGTGTCCTTGCGCTCCCCGTCGAAGACCGCGGAGTAAACCAGCTCGGCATAGTTGCCCGCAACATAGGAATAATCGCTGTCGTAATCCAGCTGCAGGTCGAAGATGTTGATGCGCCCGCCCTGCCCGAGGGGTTCAGAGGTCTCCAGGTAAATGCCGGGGTATTTCTTCATATAGGCCGAGAAGTCCGCCCTGTCGGCGTCCGTCATCTGCAGATAGCGGTTGCCGAACTCGCTGGTGAAATGGAAGGACAGGGAATCCGAATTGCCGGTGATGACGGGGATGCCGCGGGATACCCTGGCGGTGCCGTGCGGGAAAGAGGCGTTGCAGCTCACGTCCTTGGTGTAGCTGACGGGCCGGAGCGCCTCGTAAACGTTCACCGACTGGATGATGTCCGCCTGCGCCTCGTCCTCGACGGATATGGAATCCAGCGCGCTCTGGAAGTTCATGCTCTTGAAGATGCGGTCCGTTCCCATGTCGAAGTCGGAGTCGAAAAGGGGCACCAGGGAAACCACGCTGGCGCGGGTGGTGAGGCCGAATTCGTCATCCTTGCGGATGGAGCCTATGGTTATGCGGCTGTCCGAGAACCCGGAAAGGCTGTCCGCCATTTTCTGGCTGACGCCTATGGATATCGGTTCCGGAGTGACGATTTTATAGGTGTTCGAGACGGGAATCATCGTCCCGCCGAGAGTCTGGTCTATTTCTACGCAAGCCGCGAGGCACGCTGTCGCCGCGAGCGCCGCCGCGAATAAGGAGGATTTCATTTGACTGCTTTACAACTTGTCATAAAATGCGTTGTACTCGTCGATGTAGCTTCCGTCCTCCATGGCCGCCTTGTCGTAGGGGAGCAGCGGGAGGCCGAGCTGCTTCGCGTATTCCACGAGCTCCGGATCCACGTCGCCGGAACCGATGATTACGCCGTCTGAGTAATCCATGGCCGTTTTAGCAAGTTCTATGCCACTGGGGGTGCCTGAAAGGTGCGTGTCCGCAGCTGAAAGGCCGCCGTAAGCTACCTTGCCGGCGAAGCCCTTGTCGAAGGCCTCCCCGGGGGTGTCCCCGTAAAGGGAAAGCACCACCTTCGCCCCGGAGAAGATAGGATCCCCTTTGTAAGCTTTCTTGAGATAGGCGGGCACCATCTGGGAGAACCACCCGTTGCAGTGGATTATGTCCGGCGCCCAGCGCAGCTTCTTGGCGGTCTCCATGACGCCGCGGGCGAAGAATACGGCCCTTTCGTCGTTGTCCGGGAAGAAAACCCCGTCCTGGTCCGTATAGACGGCCTTGCGGTGGAAATAATCTTCGTTGTCGATGAAGTAAACCTGGATGCGGGCGGCGGCGATGGAAGCCACTTTTATGACAAGGGGGCGGTCCAAGTCGGAGATAATGATGTTCATCCCCGAGAGGCGGATGACCTCGTGCAGCTGGTTCCTGCGTTCGTTGATGCAGCCGAAACGCGGCATGAACACGCGGATTTCCCTTTTTCTTTCCTGGATGCCCTGAGGCAGATGCCGGCCGATTCCGGAGACTTCACTCTCCGGAAGGTAGGGGAAAATCTCGGAATTGACAAAAAGGACTTTTTGTGCACTATTACTCATTGTAACAAAGGTAATAAAAATTTTTGGATTTTGATATGCCGCATGCTTCGGAACCGGCAAATAAGTTGGTGAAATACAATTTATTTGCTAATTTTGGTGTCCGAAATGGCCAGGAAAGAGAAAACCCAAAGGAGAAGACTGGCGGGAGCGTGGCTCTCGTCCGTGCTGAGTATCAGCCTGGTACTCATCCTCGTCGGGGCCGCGGCCATCCTGGCGGTGAACGCCCGCAAAGTTTCCAATTACTTCAAGGAACACATGCAGATGGAGGTCCTCTTCCACCAGGAGGTGAGCGAAGCCCAGGCGGAGGCTTACGCCGCTTCCCTGGAAGGCCGGCCGTTCGTGAACACCACCCGCCTGGTCACCCGCGAAGAGGGCGCCAGGGAGCTTCAGGAAATGCTCGGGGAAGACTTCCTCAGCGTATTCGAAGGCACCTCCGTGCCGCTGTCCCTGGAGCTGACGCTGAAGGCGGATTACGTGAACGCCGACAGCCTCGCCATGGTGGACGCCGCCCTCCGGGAATCCCCCCTCGTGGAGGGGGTGGAAAGCCGCACCCCGCTGGTGGACGCCCTCAACTCAAACCTGTCCACTCTCGGCATCGTGCTGGGCGTGCTCATCCTGCTGATGCTCTTCATCTCATTCGTGCTCATAGGCAATACGGTGAGGCTCAATATATTGGCCCGCCGTTTCACGGTGCGCACCATGCAGCTGGTGGGGGCGGGACGCTCTTACATACGCAGGCCTTTCATGCGCTCCGCCCTGGTCATGGGACTCACTGCCTCACTCATCGCCATTGCCGCCATCGCCGCGGCCCTCTATACCGCTTTCCGCGGTTTCCCGCAGGCGGAAGGGCTCTTCGGATGGCAGGGCATGGCGGTCACCGCACTCATCATCATCGTCACCGGGGTGGGAATCTGCCTCATAAGCACCTTCTTCGCCGTGAACCGCGTGACGGACATGGACAAGGACCAGCTTTATTACTAGATTATGGAAGACAAGACAAATAAAATGGCCGTCACCCCAAAGGGTGTGAAAATCATGATAGCGGGCGTGCTGGTCATGGCCGCCGGCTTCATCCTCCTGATGGGGGGCGGCGTGAAAGACCCGCAGGTCTTCAACTATGCGATGTTCGATTTCCGGCGCCTGGTGCTCGCCCCCATAGTCATCGTGGCCGGCATCCTCGTGGTGGCGGCCGGCATCATGGGCCCTAAAGAAAAGAAGTCATGAGCTGGTGGGAAGCCATCCTGCTGGGGCTGGTGCAGGGCCTTACCGAATTCCTTCCGGTGAGCAGCAGCGGACATCTCATGATAGTGCGCGAGCTTCTGGGGGTCGATTCCGCCGGGTTCCTGGATTTCACCGTAACGGTGCACTTCGCCACCGTGCTCAGCACCATAATAGTGTTCTGGACCGCCATAGTGCAGATCATAAAAGGCGTATTCAAGTTCAAGTACAACGACGAGACCGACTATTTCCTCAAGCTCTGCGTGTCCATGCTGCCCGTCGCGGTAGTGGGCCTCTTCTTCAAGGATGCGGTCGAGGGCCTGTTCGGGGAGACGCTCACCACCGTGGGCGTATGCCTGCTGGTTACCGCGGCCCTTCTCCTGTTCGCCACCCTCTACTCGCCCAGGCTGCCCAACCGCCATCGCAACGGCATCTCCTATCTGCAGGCATTCGTGGTAGGGCTCGGGCAGGCTCTCGCCGTGGCTCCCGGCCTTTCGCGCAGCGGCACCACCATAGGCGTCGGACTGGTCAGCGGCGTCAAAAAAGACAACATGGCGCAGTTCTCCTTCCTGATGGTGCTCGTGCCCATACTCGGGGAGCAGCTGCTGAACCTGCTTGACATGGTGCGGGGAGATGCCGTTCCCGGCGCGGGCGTGGGCCTGCTGCCCCTCGCACTGGGCTTTCTCGCCGCTTTCGCCAGCGGGCTTTTCGCCTGCAAAGTCATGATAGCCGTCGTAAAGAAGGCCAAATTCAGCTGGTTCGCGCTCTACTGCGCCGTGGTCGGCATCCTCGTTCTCGTCCTGGGGTGATATACTTCGTTTCAGACGTACATCTTGGGCTTTCCGGGGGCGATCCCGCGGAAAGGGAGGAGCGTTTCGTCCGCTGGCTGGACTCCCTGGCGGCGGAAGACACCGAAGCCCTGTGGCTGCTGGGGGACATCTGGGATTTCTGGTACGAGTACCGCGACGTGATACCCCGGGAGGGTGCGCGCGCGGTGGCGGCCGTGGTGAACCTGCTGAAGGCGGGCATTCCCGTGTATTACGTTCCGGGCAACCACGACATATGGATGTACTCCTTCTGGCAGGGCCTTGGCGTGAAGGTGATGCAGCAGCCGCAGGTGGCGGAAATGCAGGGAAAGCGCCTCCTGCTGGGGCACGGGGACGCCCTCGGCGGGGGTTCCCGCAAATACAACTTCATGCTGAAAGTCTTCCACAACCGCGTGTGCCAGAAGCTTTTCAGCACGCTTCATCCCTGGCTCGCGTTCCGGCTCGGGAAGAACTGGAGCGAAAGCAACTACCGCAGGCATTCCGGTTACGTCTTCAAGGGGAAGGACGAGCCGCTTTACAAGTTCTGCCGGGAGGAATGCACCCGCCTCGCGGACGCCGGCACTCCGGTGGATTACTGCATCTTCGGCCATTTCCACGACAGCGTGGACATGACTCTGGGGGAAGGCGCGGCCCCGCGCCTCGTGGTGCTCAGGGACTGGATCGGAGGGGGCGTGCACTACGCCTCGCTGTCCGGCGGGGAACTCACGGTAAAATGAAAGGAGGCCGGCTTTTTTATGCCGGCCCCCGTCTATGAAAGGATGATTCTTATTTTCCGAGCTTTTCGGCTACCTTGTCGATAGCGTCCTTCACAGTGGCGATGCCGCTGGTTTCTTCGTCGGGAATCGTAACGCCGAACACCTTCTCGAACTCCATGAGGAGCTCCACGGTGTCCAGGGAGTCTGCGCCAAGGTCGTTGGTGAAGTTGGCGGTTTCGGTAACTTCGGAGGGCTCTACGCCAAGCTTATCGACGATGATGGCCTTCACTTTGCTTACAATCTCTTCGTATTCCATAATGTTTAGATTTTATAGTACTTCCTTTTTCAAAATTGCTGCAAAGTAACAAAAAAATATTCATTTGTGCAAACTATGCCCCCAAAGTGTCCCCGGGGACGGGATTTTCATCGCCTGAGGGCTCCGGGCCGCGTTCCCCCGAACTGAGTTTCAGCCATATTCTTATGGCGTTCAGGCCGTTCAGCAGATAGAACACGTACTTTATGAGCATGACCACGGTATAGGCGGAATCCGGGGTGGTGGCCAGGTTCACGCTCCACAGCACGATGGAGGAAAGGTTCACCAGGGTCCACACGTACCACTGCTCCATGTACGCGAAGGTCATCATCACTATGGCCACTATGGTGGCCGACATGGTGAGCGCGTCTGTCGTCATCTTGGCCACGTTAACGCCCGCGGCCTTGTCGGCGAAGGCCCAGGAGATGCCGAACGCGGCGGCTGCGACCACCACATAGCCCGCCGCGGCGATGGCCCAGGTCCTGCCGGTCATGCGCTGCGCCTTCACGGCCTTCTTGCCGGTCGCCCCCCTCTTGCGCCACTGCACGAATCCCACCACGTCCATGGGGATGAAATACAGCAGATAGAGGAAGAACATGGCCATGAGGCCGTTGTCGTGGAAGACATAGGTCTCGATGCAGGCCCCTATGAAACCTGCCACGAAATTGAGGATGTTGCCGTTCGCGGCAAGCATCGTGCTCGTGATGCCCATCATGCTGCCGAAGGCCACCACGATCTGCAGCCCTGCGGAAGTCTTTCCCGTGCGGATGTTTATTACGCTGGCCACGATTACGCAGGCCAGCATCCCGAAGAACAGGAAATAGTTGAATGCTTTATTGAATGTCTTTTCGTTCATCGTCGTCGTCAAAAATCCCGGGGTTGAGCGCTTTCCTGATGCGCTCCGCCAGCTTGGGACCGGCAAAGTTAATCAATTCTTCCGAACTTGCAGCGGCTATGCGCGCAACCGAGCCGAAATGCAGCAGCAGGCGCTCCGCCGTCTTGGGCCCCACGCCGGGTATGTCGTCCAGCGCGGAGTGCACCGCACCCTTGCTCCTGAGCGAACGGTGAAAGGTGATGCCGAAGCGGTGCGCCTCGTCGCGGATTTGCTGCAACAGCTTGAGGCTCTGGGAATTGCGATCCAGAAACAAAGGGTACGGGTCGCCCACCCTGATGACTTCCTCCAGCCTCTTTGCAAGGCCCACCACCGTGAGCTTGTCCTGCAGCCCCAGTTCGCACAGTGCCTGCCAGGCGAATTCCAGCTGCCCCTTGCCGCCGTCTATCACTACCAGCTGGGGAAGGTCGTCCGGAGACTCCGCCAGCATGCGGGAGTAGCGCCGGTTCACCACTTCCTTCATGGAAGCATAGTCGTTGGCGCCCACCACGGTCTTTATCTTGAACTTGCGGTAGTCCTTCTTGCTTGGCACGCCGCCCCTGAACACCACGCAGCTGGCGACCGGGTTGGTGCCCTGGATGTTGGAGTTGTCGAAGCACTCCATGTGCTCCGGCAGGACGGGCATCCCGAGGGCTTTCTGGAGCTCCAGCAGCACACTCCGGTGGAAGGCGTCGGGGTCGGTGTGCTCGCGCTGCCTGAGCGTGTTGAAGTGGTATTCGCGGGCGTTCTTGGCGCTGAGCTCCAGGAGCGCCAGTTTGTCCCCCCTCTCGGGAACGGTGAACTTTTTGTCTTCCGGGCAGACGTCCGGCAGGAAAGGCACTATGATTTCCCTGGAGAGCTCGCCGAATTTGCTCTCTATCTCGGCCATGAAGGTGCTGAGCACCGCCTCCCGGGGTTCTTCTATCTGGCAGCGGAAGCCGAGGTTCAGGCTCTGCACTATGGCACCGCCGCGTATGCGGAGGAAATTGCCGAAGGCGTCCTGGCCGTCGAATACGAGCGAGAACACGTCGGCCCCGAGGTCCCGCGCGGTGGTGATGATGCTGCGGGCATAGTGGTTCCGCAGGCGCTCCACGTGTTCCTTGCACTGCTGCGCGGTCTCGAAATCGAGGGCGTCGGCGGCCTCCTTCATCCGTTCTTCGTAATTGCGGATGATGTCGTTGACGCCGCCTTTCAGCAGCGAGCGGATTTCTTCCACCCATCCGCCGTACTCCTGCGTGCTGACGGCGCCCACGCAGCAGCCGCGGCACTTGCCCAGATGGAAATCCAGGCAGGGCCGTATCTTCCCGCGGAGCACGGTGTCGGAATCTATCTTGTAGCGGCAGGTGCGGAGGGGCCAGTTGCCGTAGAAGAAATCCAGCAGGGAACGGGCGTGCATTACGGTGCTGTACGGCCCGAAATACGCGGAGCCGTCCTTCTCCACCCTGCGGGTGAGGAACACCCTCGGATAGGGTTCGTCCGTGACGCATATCCACGGATAGGTCTTGCTGTCCTTGAGAAGTATGTTGTAGCGGGGCTTGTACTGCTTTATGAGGTTGTTCTCGAGCAGCAGCGCGTCCGCCTCGCTGTCCACGACGCTGTACTGCACGTCGGCTATCCTGCCCACCAGCAGGCGCGTCTTGACGTTGAGCCGGGAGGGATCGACGAAATACTGGGCCACACGCTTGTGGAGGTCCTTGGCCTTGCCCACGTAGATGACCGTGCCCCCGGAATCGTAATAGCGGTAAACTCCGGGGGAATGGGGCAGAAGCTTTATTTTTTCCTGTATTTCCAAACCGGTGCAAATATAGTAAACGTTAAGCAATTCAGAAAAGGCCGTTTGCCGGGAACGGGGGGAAAGTCCATGTATCGTATTGAATAATAATTCGCAAGATATGCGAATAAATTTTTGTTTTTATTCGCAAATACCTACATTTGTTGAGAATTATAAGCCGAATTGCCTATGTGGATATACGAAAGATACGATTGGATGAACTTTGAATGGGACAAGGACAGAATCTCGGCACTTGCCGAAAAGGTCAGCGCAGCCATAGGCTACCTGCATGGCCGCATCGCCTCCCTGGCGGAGGACGACCGCACCGGAGCTTCCGTAGAGATTCTTACCCAGGACATCGTGTCCTCCTTCCGCATAGAAGGAATCAGCCTCAATACGGACGACGTCCGTTCCTCAATCGTCCGGCGTTTGGGCGTAACGAATATCCTCACCGGCGGCACCTCAACCCATTTCATGGAAGGAGTTGTGGACATGATGCTGGATGCAACACGCAATTGCAGCGTACCCCTGGACAGGGAACGCCTCTTCGGCTGGCACAGCGCCTTGTTTCCCACAGGAAGAAGCGGGTCTTATCCGATCACCGTCGGGGACTACCGAAAAAGCGACGTCCAGGTGGTATCCGGCTCCATGGGGCATGAGAAGGTCCACCTCATGGCGCCTCCCGCTTCCGACGTGAACGACTACATGGAAGAATTTATGTACTGGTTCAATAACGGCACCGGCAGCTCCCATATCCTCAGGTCGGCCATTGCGCATCTGATCTTTGTGACCATACATCCTTTTGACGACGGCAACGGCCGGATCGGGCGTGCCATCGCCGATATGGCCTTGGCGGCAATCGGAGGGGGAAACGGACGGTTTTTCAGCATGTCCCGGGAAATAGAGAAAGAGAAGAAGGAGTATTACGCCATCCTCGAGAAAACGCAGCGCTTCTGCTACGACGGGGACATAACTTCCTGGCTGGAATGGTATGTGAACTGCCTGGGCAGGGCTGTGGACAGTTCCATCGAAACGCTGAGCGGGATTCTTAACAAATCGGTATTCTGGAGAGAGTTCTCCGCTGCAGAGCTTTCCCAGAGGCAGAAAAAGGTCTTGAACATCTACCTGGACGGGAAGGAGGCGAAGCTTACCGCGCAAAACTGGTCCCGCCTGGGGGCCGTCTCCCTCGACACCGCCATAAGGGACATTGCCGACCTTGTGGAGAAAGGCATTCTGTCCCCTTACCCCGGCAGGACGCGAAAAGTGGAATATGCCATCAATTATGTGAAAAGTGATGGCTTTCTACAGCACTTCAGGGATATTCGCGTGGAGCAGGGAGAGAAGGGCCATTACCTCACTGCTACATACGAAGGCACCGAGGTCCGCGAACGCCTCTCCGATCTGGACTACGACCAGTATAACTCCGGAGCCCTGTCTTCGGAAGACTTGGTTCACAAATACATGGCATATCTTTCAGCCCTGTAAGGTGACCAAGGATTCTGAGGCAGGTGTCAGTTCAGCCGGACCGTGGTGGTTATGACCATGCCGGCGGCCTTAGGCTATGTTGGCCGGGCTTCTCTATATTATTCCGAGACGGGACGCACGGATCGCCCGAAGTCACGGCCGCCGTAGCCCCTGCTCAGATCGTCGGAACTGAAGTACACGATCCGCGCGCCGCCCAGCGGGAAGTCCGCAGAGAGAGACGAAGACCAGTAATCGTTATTTATTAAATATCTGTATATTAATGATTTATACCCCCCCCCC
>FLNY01000027.1_pt1 | contig 35302 bp, 33 predicted proteins | sample 1140381 | NCBI WGS metagenome assembly FLNY01 (sample SAMEA3878172, study PRJEB12797) | bioreactor metagenome | biome: Moose rumen | place: Sweden | collected 2011-10 | reverse complement strand
TTTATTATTAAATTAATAGTGATATATTTGCAGAAAGAAAGGAGATTATCATGGCTGTTATTGGATTTGTCATATTTGTGTTAAGTTATATAGGGGGTATTTGGGCCCTGAAACCATCCCGAATGGGATATTATGACAATCTCTCCTATTGGGTTTTTGCCCTGTGGTTCCCCGTGTTGGGCATCATCTTCTGGTACATCTTCTTTTACCCGGCAATTAGGAGGTGGTAGGCATCCCCTGTCTGCTCATTGATTTAAACCTTTTGGATAAAGTGTATTTAAAACTTAGTTGGTTAAATTGGATATTAAATGATAATTATTATGAAAAAACTATTTATCTTTTCTGCTTTCATTATATTATTATGTAGTTGCCCGAATTATTCGAATAATGAAGATAGTATTAATGACTGTATTGCTGTATTGAAATCAGCAGAGTCTTTTAAAGCGGTTGATGTGGCATTACCATGTGGGCTGAAATTTGGCTGAACATACATGACTTTAATAATCATTTAGATAGTCTTTTAAGAGACACGGATAATGGCATTAAGAAAAAAGGAAGACAATATATCTATATGTATAAAGCTAATAATAAAGTTTATGAATGCAATATTATACCATACCCATCTAGCATAATCCCATTAGACACTATTGCCCCTATCCATCATTATTCTTTTGTTTTTGATAACTCTATCGTCTTTTTTAGAGGTAATGTAATGGAACTTTTTGAAGACATGAAGAATGAGAACAAAGAACTTAATTTTGCAGAATGTCAGTTGGATTATAGAAGAAGTTATGAGCGAAAAGGGAGGTGGATTGAAAAAAAACATACTGCGAATATATATTGTTGGTCGTCTCAAAACCTTGGTATTATATTAACAGACTACCCAACTTTATCTATGAGCTTTTACAATGCGACAAATGTTTATCCCTCAAGTAAGTTTCTTGATATTGTTAGAAGCATAAAAGCCATAAAGGAGAAAGAGAAAGCAAAAACGATAGAAAGACAAAAAAAGAAAAAGTTTGGTATTTAAACCATTTAGACTAAATAGTATTTAAAACTTAAAGCGACAAATGATTCCAAAGGAAGAAAAGATATAACTAACAGTCATATCTATAAAACAAAGATAGCAGGTGAGGATAATTGGATTATTGTAAATGAAATGAAGTGGGGTGAATATAAAATACACAGTATCACTGACAGCAATCCTCTTAAAACAGATACAGGGAATTGAACCCTCTCCCTCCGGAACTACAGTCCGGCGCGGTATCCAAAACCCTGTAATACTGTAAATATATGGACTAAATTTGAAACGACAAAGATTATTGTAAAATTTTTAGATTTAAACCCTTTAGCCTAAATAGTATTTAAAACCAAAAAGTTGTCCAATAATTTGGTAAATGATATAAATATTTATATCTTTGTAATGTGATAATCAAACAAACAATAATTATGAAGTACAATGAACTTGAAAAACTGGTAAAAAAGGCAGGGTGTTATTACACTGGGAAAAATCAAGCTGGTCACCCCTTGTGGGTGAATCCAAAAACCGGTGAGGGTTTTCAAATGAGTCATCATGGGAGCGAAGAAGTGGCGAAGGGAACACTTGGTAAAATCCTTAAAGCAGCAGGACTGAAATAAGCTCTGCTGAACAAACAAGAGAATTATTATGGAGGAAAACATCATGAGAAAGGTGAATGCAGTTATTGAAAGAGCTGGCGATGGTACATATAGCATCTACAGTGATGCTGATGATTTGAATTACTTGATTACGGGAACTGGCAAGACCGTAGAAGAGGCGAAAGAATGCTTTGAGGGAGGCTATGAAGACATGCGCCGTTACTATGCGGAGGAAGGAAAGTCCTTCACCGAGGTAGAAATGGTATACAAGTATGACATGGCGAGTTTCTTGTCCTATTATTCCAAAGTGATGTCATTGGCAGGATTGTCACGATTAACAGGTATTAACCAGCAGCAGCTGAACCACTATGCAAACGGACATCGCCGTCCTTCCCCAAGGACAGTAGAGAAAATGCAGAAGGCTATTCATGCCTTTGCTGAAGATTTGAGCTCTGTGCGCTTTGTTTGATTATCACACTTCAAGTTCATCGCGCACGGGCCACAGGGGTGTATCTGGTCGCACTGATGCACCCCTTCCTTTTCCCATCATTCTGTATTTCTGCACTTGACAATAATAATCTATCTTTTTGATTTAAACCATTTAGACTAACTAGTGTCCGCTGAATTAATATTGAGCCACAAAGACAGAGGTGCAGCCATTCTCCCTGCCGGTGACTATATAGATTATGAATTGCCATATTTCTGTGAGGGCATGACAAAGTTCCCTTAGGAACTTCATCACGTTTTTGACGAAGTAGCACATTCCCGTCCAGCATCTTGCAGTATCAGGGAGCTTGGCTCTTATGTCATTGGCTCGATAAACTCTTTTGCCTGTACCGAATGAGCATTCGATTTCATTGCGCCGCCCCACGGCTTTGGCCGTCCTGGCCTTCACCTCTTCGGGCGGCGGATCCTTCGGTGGCCTTCCAAGTGGCTTGCAGTATGCCTGTATCTCCATATCCTTCAGCAGCTTGCGGTTGTCCGCATTCATGTATATCTTGTCAGCGTCTATGGTAGCCGGCAGATAGCCAAGCCGCTCCTGGTAGAGTCCTATCTGGAGTTGCATGTCAGTCCCCTCGTTGTAGGCCTCCCAACTGTGGTGGTCAATGAAAGTGTAGCCTTCCACGAGCCCGACACCTATCTTTGCACCGAACTCCACGTTGGCACCTGCCTTGCCGCGTACGATGGGGCGCACATGGGGCTGGAAGATGCTGACTATGCGGTTCGGGCACTGATGAACACCCGTTCGGCGCATCTCTTCCTGCTGGTGCATCATCTGTATGATGGCGGTGATGACTCTCTTCTCATAGGGACGAAGGAAGTCATAGCGCCTGTAGTCCTCGGCAAAGATGTTCAGCAACTGCCGCAGGTCCTTTGTGAGACAGTTGAGCAGATAAGCGATGGTGTCCTTCATCAGACGGCCCTTCTTAACCTTCTGCTTGATGAGCAGCAGGTAGGCACGGCGGGCATCCTTGTAGCGGGTATTCTTCCCCTTGATGCAAAACTCTTCGCACACCTTCGAGGTGTACTCGTCTATCTTACGGCAGGATGTCTCAAGAAGGGTGGCGTCTGTCGGGTAGCGCACCTCGGCATCTGCACATGTGGCATCTATCTTCAAGATGCCCTTGTGCCTGCGGCCTTGCGAGTCCGTGAACTCTGCTGCATCCGGGTCTTCGCCCTTCGGCTTGGGTGGCTCCTCGCCCTTGTCCCTGGCCTCCTGCTCTTGCCGACGGCGGCGCTCTTCCAGAATGCGCTGCTGCTTCAGGAGCAACTTCGTGGTCATGGCGTTGATCTCCTCCTCACTGATACGTTTGCGGATAGTGACAAACAGGCTTGAATCGAATATCGGCTTGTCCGTGAACTCTGACAGGCCGCAGAGATACTGCATGTAGGGATTCTCGCGAATGATGTCTATCGTCTCCTGGTCGGAAAGGCCGAGCTTGTGCTTTACCATCATTGCACCGACTACCATCCGGGCAGGTTTGTTGCCTGCACCTTTCTCCTTGTTGTCAAGACGTGAGTTGTATTCCTTTTCGATGTCAGCCCAAGGGAGAAGGTCGCCCATCTGAACCCAGCGGTTGGACTTGTCAAGGTTGTCCAGTGACGACCTCACCAAATCCAGCGTCAGCTGCTTGTGTTGTGGCGTGTAATACTTCATTCCTATATGACTTTTAACACACAAAGGTACTCATTTTTTGTTAAACAAACGAAGAATTTGTATTATATATTCTTAATATTCAGATAGTTGGATATTGTTCAGTAAACACTAATTATGGAGCCAGATTCTTTAGGTGGAATACATTTGTCTGAGGTTAAAAGTTTAAGTTGTTCTAATGTATCACATTTTGATTCTGGCAAGCCATTTATTGCTTGTCTCTGTGTCATACAGGTCTAATAATGACTACAGCAAAGGATTTTGAATGTCACAAAACCTCTGTGACTATCTGTGACACAAAAGCGGAGACTGAAATAGTTTGTTTACGCATTGTTTACGCAGGCATTAAAAAAGGAGTTGCGCGATTTGCGTAACTCCTTGATTTTTAGCGTGGACCAGCCAGGGCTTGAACCTGGGACCTCCAGATTATGAGTCTGTTGCTCTAACCAACTGAGCTACAAGTCCAGTGCATATCTCTTGATTTGCGAGTGCAAAGGTAATACTTTTATTTTGAATATGCAAATTTTTGACAAAAAAATTTATCTGTACTGTGTTGAACATCATATGAACATCATATTTTACTTCTTTGCCATCATTGTATTTGTATAATAAGTAGGTGTACATAATTATTTATACAAACCTTGCATCACCTGACAATGCATCTTCAGCACCTGATAACGGTTGAGTAGGAGTCACTACACGCCCTAATGTCATGTACTGAACCTACGTCATCATGCAATACAAATATTATAAAAATAATTATGCACACCTACTTATCAATGCGTTTGCCATGTAATCGCTATCACTTTACTATGCAATAGCTATCATTTTACTGTGTAATCGCTATCATTTTACCGTGCAATAGCTATCATTTTACCGTGTAATCGCTATCCTATTACAGAGCGCGGAAATGCTGCCACTTTACCGCATAATTGCTTATAGGGAATAAAGGCACATGAAATGCCAGGAAAATTGGAGAGAGTGTGTGTCATCAAAATGTCTTTATTAAGTCGGCACGACGTAATTTGTTTTCCAATCCTTGGTTTATTGGATAAAAAATAGTAACTTTGCATTTCAATTACAGATTAAAATGAACAACATAGACATAGAAGCAATACGACGCGATTTCCCGATACTCTCACGGAAGATATACGACAAATATCCTTTGGTATATTTTGACAATGGGGCTACTACGCAGAAACCTCTCTGTGTGCTTGATGCGATGCGCGAGGAATACCTTAACGTAAACGCCAACGTACATCGTGGCGTACACTATCTTTCGCAGCAGGCTACCGACTTACACGAGGCGGCACGCGAGTGCGTACGCGCTTTCATCAATGCCGAGAGTACAAACGAGGTGATATTTACGCGAGGCACTACCGAATCAATGAATCTGTTGGCATCGAGTTTCACCGATGGTTTTATGCATGAGGGCGACGAAGTTATCGTTTCAGAGATGGAACACCACTCCAATATAGTGCCATGGCAGTTGATGAGGACACGCAAGGGGATTGTCGTGAAGGTAATTCCTATCACCGATGACGGACAGATTGACATAGAGGAATACAAACGATTGTTTACAGACCGCACGCGTTTGGTAAGCGTGACACACGTCAGCAACGTGCTCGGGACGGTAAACCCAGTAAAAGAGATTGTAAACATAGCCCATGAGCATGGTGTGCTGTGCGCAATAGACGGAGCCCAGAGTGCTCCCCACATGAAGATTAACGTACAGGATATCGGTTGCGACTTTTATGCTTTCTCCGGTCATAAGATGTACGGTCCCACGGGTATCGGTGTGCTTTACGGTCGCGAGCAGTTACTCGACAAGATGCCGCCATACCAGGGAGGAGGAGAAATGATTGGCACGGTATCATTTGAACAGACCACATGGGCCGACCTTCCTTTCAAGTTTGAAGCCGGCACCCCCGACTACGTAGCCACCCACGGTCTGGCCAAAGCCATCGACTACATGAACGGCATTGGTATTGAAAACATTGAAACTCACGAACGCGAGTTAACACGCTACGCACTGGAACGACTGCAAGAGATTGAGGGTGTACGCATCTTTGGCCCTACGGATGCAAACAAACGCGATGCTGTCATTTCCTTCCTTGTAGGCAAGATACACCACCTTGATATGGGAACGCTACTCGATCGGCTGGGCATCGCCGTACGCACCGGTCACCACTGTGCCGAACCACTGATGCACCGTCTGGGCATACAGGGTACGGTAAGAGTTTCATTTGCCATGTATAATACGAAGGAGGAAATCGACACTCTCGTCAACGGCATACAGCGCGTGAGCCAGATGTTCTAAGTTAACAATGTAAAACAAGCATTATAAAAATGAAAAAACGAATTGCAATAATCTGCGGAGGCGACTCATCAGAGCATGATGTGTCGCTGCGCTCAGGAGCAGGCATCTACTCCTTCTTTGACAAAGAAAAGTACAACTGCTACATCGTTGACCTCAAACGCGGAGACTGGCATGTCAACCTCAACGACGACACAACTGCAGAGATTGACAAGAACGATTTCTCATTCGTGGAGAACGGTGAGAAAAAGACGTTTGACTATGCTTATATAACCATACACGGCACTCCAGGCGAAAACGGACAGTTGCAGGGTTACTTCGACCTCATAGGCCTGCCCTACTCTACGAGTGGCGTGCTGGTAGAAGCGCTTACCTTTGACAAGTTCGTACTCAACAACTACCTGCGCGCCTTCGGCATCAGCGTGGCAGAGAGCGTACTGGTGCGCAAGGGCGACGAGGCGAGCATCACTGACGAGAAGATAAAGGCCACGGTAGGCTATCCATGTTTCGTAAAACCCGCTGCCGACGGTTCATCTTTCGGCGTAAGCAAGGTGAAAGAGTTCTCAGAAATGCAGAAGGCCCTTGACCTTGCCTTCGGCCAGAGCGACATGGTGATGATTGAAGGTTTCCTTGAGGGTATGGAGATTTCGCAGGGCGTATATAAGACCAAGGAGAAAACCGTAGTATTCCCTGCCACTGAGGTAGTCAGCGAGAATGAATTCTTTGATTTCGATGCCAAGTACAACGGTCAGGTTCAGGAGATAACGCCTGCGCGCCTTCCTGAAGAAGTGAGCGAACGAGTTGCAAAGATAACCAGTGCCATATACGACATACTCCATGCTAACGGCATCATTCGCGTGGACTATATAATAAAGGACGCCCATGACCCTGCCAAAGCACAGATAAACATGCTTGAGATAAACACGACACCAGGCATGACTGTCACATCGTTTATCCCTCAGCAGGTACGAGCCGCAGGTCTTGACATGGGCGAGGTACTCGCTGATATCGTAGAAAACCAGAATTGATTTTCATAGCATAAAAAACATAAGGCTGTGCATACGTCGATGTATGCGCAGCCTTATGTATGTTATTATGAGAACAGCCATCACTTCCCGAACTGCCAGTAATCAAGGCGCACATCGCCATGAGCCTGGCTGAAACAAATGTAGAGGTCATGAACTCCTGCTACGGAACTGATGGTAGTCGTAAAAATCTTATATCGTTCAACGGAGCCTGTACTGCCGATAACTACATCGCCTATGGCAGGACCAGTCTCGCTATCCACTCGTAACGTCACCTTACATCCTGCATCCTGCGCAGCAGCTGCAATACGGAACTGACGGGCACCCTCACTGCCGAAATCAACACCGCGCAAACGAATGTACTCGCCATCGTCAATGTCACAGACATACATATTACGCTTGCCTGTAGATTCTGGCATATCTTTTACAACGCCAGTGTTAGCAATACCCATCTTGGCAGATTTCAATCCATAGCCCCACGCCATCGTTTCCGCCTCTACACGTTGGAAAGGATTCAGCCACTGGAGTTGCTTCATGGGTTGCTGATCCATCCAGTAAGGCACTTCACGTATAGTGCCGTCGGCATTGTATGTAATCTCTGTTGCCGACACCGAGCGCCGCTCATGATGCACATAGGTTTCAAGGTGCATGAGGTCGTAGTTCTGTCCGAACACATACGAGTGACCTTTGAAATCGCAGATGCCCGGATGATTGCCGCGGTCGCGCGGTGTTGGACGCATGATATAGCCTTTCCACTCCCACGGTCCCATCGGACTATCGCTCATAGCATATCCCAAAGCCTCAGGGCAGCAGGTGGAAGCAAAACCGAGATAGTAATGTCCGTTGCGCTTATAGAACCACGGTCCTTCCTGATAATTGGGTATATGTGGTAGCCGGGTGATGCTATCTGACAGAGAAATCATGTCATTACCCAGTTTGGTGCAGAAGGTATGTGGGTTGCCCCAGTACATATATGCCTGTCCGTCATCATCGGTATAGACCGAGGGGTCAATGTCATACCAATTCGTCTTATCCCACACCAACGGTTTATCAAGCGAGTCTTTGAACGGACCATAGGGGGAATCAGCCTCCAAGACTCCTATTCCATGACCATGCAGCGGGGCATACAGATAATACTTGCCGTTGCGCTCCACAGTCTGTATCGCCCAAGCACCGTTCTCTCGTGAGCGCCAAGAGAAATCCTTCAGCGAGGCTACTGCGCCGTGTTCAGTCCAGTTGACCATATCGGTTGTTGACCACAACAACCAGTCATACATAAAGAAACCAGCTGACGATTTCTCATTCTCATCGGGTATATCCTCAGGCGAGGCATCATGTGATGTATATAGGAACAAAGTATCACCGACGACAAGCGGCGATGGGTCTGCAGTATATTTTGTTTGGAATAGCGGCATATTGACTTGTTCTAAACCACGCATCTCCCACCAGTCAAAGTTAAAGAGATGAGAACCGTTGCGTCCCTTAAACACCAAGTACAGGTCACGAGTGTTCAGACGCGACGGATAGTTGTCAAGCGGCGACAAATCAGCGGTAACCGTCTGCCACTGTTCCCAACACTCCATAGCAGGGACATCGAGAGTACCAAGGAGTTGCCCCTGGATACTGTCGAGGCGGATTTCTATTTGACCACCATACTGACCGCTGGCTACGCTGGCAGTAAAGGTGCGTGGCATCTTAGAACCAAACTGTACGTCAGGCAACAGGGCATAATCCCCATCGCGGATGTCTGTGACATGGATGCCCACCTCGTCATTTTGCTCTGTCTTCAATCCTCGTGAGAGTTGCATCATTCCTGCCTTCACCTTGCAGTATGGATTTCCAGCAGCTACAGGCTTTACTTCATACGGTTCTTTTTTCAGGTTCCATTTTGAGTTATCGCTCTTGAAATCATAAACCGCCAGCGTAGGAGTACAGTCGGCTGTAGAATACAGGCAGTAACGCGTATTCAGTCCTTGAACGCCTGGAATTTCCTTGGGCATTATGCGGTAGGTGCCATCAGTGAGTTGTTCTATGCGCCATAGTTGCTCAGCCCCGCCACGATATGCCATGACAGCCAGTTCCTTATCAACGGTAGCCATCAAGGCTCGGTCGGTGCCTGCGATGGTAATTTTGAAATATGGCGCACTCAGATAACCGCCAGCCTCTGGCACTGGTGTAATAGTCCACAACTGATGCGGACGAAACATATAGTCGCTGCAGCGCACTGCTACCGGGGTGTCTGCCGCAGGCCAGTTATCAATTACTTCTTCCAAGGTCTGGTTGGCAATGGGTTTTGCCGGCGACTGCAGTTGCTTACGGTCAAACCAGCCTTGGCGTTCCTGCTTCATGCGTACGCAATCGACTGCCATCTCCAACGAATAGCCACGTCGTTCCGACGCAATAGCGAAGGTGCCGCCACGAAAACGGTCACCCGCACACGGCCAACCGTTCTTCCACAGCAAAGGGCGGACGGCGAGCACACTGCGTCCACCCATATTGAAGTCTGCTTCCCAGTGAAACGACATAACCTCAACGCCATCATCAATTATGGTGTTTCCGAAATGTCCAGCACCCGTAGCACGGTCAGTTGCAGCCATTACCATACGCCCACCGCCATGCATCATGTCACGACCTACATTGTCAACATAAGGTCCTTCCACTGAGCGTGAACGTCCAACGACAATATTATAGGTGGAATTGACGCCGTCACAGCAGGTGCCGTGTGTTCCAAGCAGATAGTACCAGCCATCACGATACATCAAAGAAGTGGCCTCACAATCAATGGCTACATCCTTCTCTACGTTACCTGGCATACGTTCACCCGTCTTAGAATCAAGTTCTATCAAGCGTATGTTTCCGAAATAAGTACCATAGGTAGCCCATAGACGTCCCGTCGTAGGGTCAAGGAGCAAACAAGGGTCTATGGCATCGCAGTCTTCCATACCGTCAGACGATGCCACCTCAATGGGTGTCGTCCACTTGAAATCTGGAGAATTAGGGTCGAGAGTCTTATTCCACATAGTGAGAATACGTCCGTTATGACCACCGAAAAGTCCGCCACCAGTAGCACCATATATGCAGAGGTATCTATCACCTATTTTCAAAACATCAGGAGCCGCACCGCCACCGGGGCGTACAGCACCGTCGCGCCACGCCCAACCATCTTCAGTAACGATGCCTCCGCCACCAGTTCCGAAGGCATACCAGCACCCGTCACACTCGGCAAGGGTTGACGGATCATGGATATAGGGTGCGCCAACCTGCGCCACTGTAGGCGAGATGGCAAGAAATCCATTCAATAATGCGATTGCTGTAAGAAATCGTCTCATCATAAGTTATATCTCTAATTGATTATTTACACTATTATAATTACTGTACTGTCACACTAAATCTTGTAACAGGCTTACCTTTCTCGTCAATGAAGCGTACACAAAAGTCGCTCAAGCCTGGACCGTTAATCAAAGCAAAGCGCAGTATGTTTCGTCCCTTTTTCAGCGTTATGCGCTGCGACATACAGTCATCTTCCACCATACGGCGGTCGCCATCAAGCGTAAGCACGCGCTCTCCATTGAGCCACCACATCGAAGCGCCATTGCTACCGACGGCCAGACGTACATCACTAATGTCCTCCAGACAATCAACTATGGTCACTCCCCAAAACAATGAGTTATAAGGCTGACAACCGTTCATCTCTGCAAAGCGAAAGACCTTTACATTATACGTCTCACTATCCATAGCATGCCAACGCAGTGTCTGCTTTACCTCCTTTGTAACTACAGGTCCGTTTTGCCTTCTTGTGTCCTGCGGCCCTCCTTCTAATGCTATGCCTATGGCAGCCACCTTCTCACCGTCCCGAGGCATACGCTTATTGTCGAACTGTCCTTTGAAATACTGTTTTGCAAGATGTTCATGCAACCAACCTTCCGTAAGTATGGTATTGGAGCGCACGTTATAGTCGATAGGTTCCAATAACATCCACCGACGGATAAAGCCATCGTCATCTGGTTGCATCTTTACAGCATTAGGCGAAACAGGGCGGAAATACGTAAGCGGTTCCTTAAACCCCACACCACGGCGTGTAGGAGCCACTTGTTGAATAGTGCCGTCATGGTTAAAAGACACTCTGTCAATACATACAGAGCGACGTTTGTCATCATTAGGCGACAAATCATTATGATGATAGAACAGGAACCACTGTCCGCGATATTCCACCAACGAGTGGTGGTTGGTCCAGCAACCATTCTCATGCTCTGCCATTATCAGTCCTTTGAACTCCCAAGGTCCGAGCGGCGACTTCGACATAGCATAAGCCAACGTCTCAGTGGGGTTGTCTTTCTCACTACTCTTTTTGCCACGCACCCACGGAAAAGTCAGGTAATACCACTCTCCACGACGGAACACGAATGGACCTTCTTTGAATCCTTCCGGTAATCCCTGCATCTCCATCTGTTCGCCATCCACTTCCTTCATGTTATCCTTCAGTTTTGCGCCACGTATGCCCATCCCTGCCCAATAGATATAAGCCTGTCCGTCTTTATCTACCAACACGCAAGGGTCAATACCCGCAATGCCTTTGATAGGCTCTTTCTCCAGCTTGAATGGCCCTTCAGGGTGATTTGCTGTAGCCACTCCAATGGCAAATCCACGACCTTCCTTTGGTGCATCTGGGAAATAGAAATAATATGTCCCATCCCTTTCCACGCAGTCGGGCGCCCACATAGAGTAGCCATCGGGCTTTCCCCAAGGTACCTGTTCCTGCGATATTATGATACCGTGGTCAGTCCAATCTACGAGATTCTCCGACGAAAAGACGTGGTAATCCTCCATGCAAAACCAGTCTTGCCGCTGACCAGCGGGAGGCACTATATCATGTGATGGATACAAATACACTTTATTATTAAACACGCGAGCCGTAGGGTCAGCCGTAAACTGACCGCGGATAATAGGATTTCTTATCCATGAATCAAGGTGTTGCGTGGGTGTCTGTGCATGAACGGCCGATGCAAACAGACAAAAAACGATAACTGATGATAAAGTTAGTTTCATACTTTTTTATTGATAAATTCCATTCTGTAATTCAAGGTGAGGAATGCAAAGATACTAATAAATCTGCATCCAATCATTCATTTTACGTTTCAGAAGCTTTTGAAATTGTTGCGCATAGCTGAACACACAAAAAAAACAAGCCATTAGTCCATGCTTCCCTGCTGTAAGCAACAGGCAAGAAGTATCAGAACCCACCTTAACATTTGGCTGTTTGGAAAAAAAACAGTAACTTTGCACTGCTAAATAAGTTTCCAATCATCTATGTTGAAGAATTCATGTTTATCAATCATCGCTGCTGCTTTGCTGGCAACAGGGTGTGGCAGCAAACAAGCAGCAAGCACTGCTGATGAAGAACCGATACTCGCAGGACCTACGTTCTGCGAAGACTCGGCATTGTGGTACTGCGCCGAGCAATGCAAATTTGGTCCTCGCACGATGAACAGTGCCGCCCACGACAGTTGCTGCGAGTGGATACAAAAGCAGTTCAGCAAGTATGGCTGCATGGTCAAGACCCAGCGCGCTGACCTGAAAGGATGGGACGGTACCACACTACGCTCCACCAATATCATTGCCAGCACCAACCCCGAAGCGCAACGCCGCATGATAATATGCGCCCACTGGGACTGCCGTCCGTGGGCCGACAACGACCCCGACCCGAAGAATCACCACACTCCTGTAATGGCAGCCAACGACGGTGCCAGTGGAATAGGTGTGATGATTGAACTTGCCCGCGTCATACAAGCCGACAGCGTCACCCTACCCTTCGGCATCGACTTCGTATGTTTCGATGCAGAAGACTACGGTTCGCCACAGTGGAGCGACAACCAAGACGAGTCATCATGGGCTCTCGGAGCACAGTATTTCGCCAAAAACCTACCTGCGAAATATGACCACGGAATACTACTCGACATGGTGGGCGGACAAGGAGCGCACTTCTACCAGGAAGGGTTCTCAAAGCATTATGCCAACACTGTGCTTGACGATGTATGGCAGGCAGCAAGCGATGCAGGCTACGGTTCATACTTCCCACGTCAGGCAGGCGGTACGATAACCGATGACCACAAGCCACTCAACGAGGCAGGCATACCAACCATCGACATTATACCATACTATCCCGACTGTGAGCAAAGCGGGTTCGGTCCTACATGGCACACCGTCAACGATGACATGCAGCATCTTGACAAGGCCACGCTGAAAGCAGTGGGACAGACCGTAGTGCAGTATCTTTATACAAGATAACACTAAGGATGTATTGAAAGATTGAAGAATCGGGAAACCTAAGACAGAAGAACTGAAGGGACAGAACCGTGATGACAGAACAAACCGCTTGCACACTCTTATCATTTCTTGCAGCTGGAAGGTTAAGCCTCAGCGATGCCCTGCGACTATATACAGCAGCTGGTTCGGCACTGTGTGTCATAGAGCAACGCAACGACATACGCTCCATTGACCCGGAAGCCACAGATAAGCTTGCAGAGATAATGTCGGCAGACGTCACACCGCTCATACATCGGGCGGAAGAAGAGCAAGAATGGTGCGAGGCAAACAACGTAAGCATAATAACATACAACGACAAGGCGTATCCTGACAGGCTACGGCAATGCAGCGATGCACCGCTTGTGCTTTACGTACGCGGCACCGCTGACCTTAATGCGCGCCACGTCATCGACATAGTAGGCACACGCAAATGCACACAATACGGTCAAGATGTTATTAAGAGCATGGTCAGCGAACTGGCAACGCTCTGTCCTGACATAATGATAAACAGCGGATTGGCTTACGGTGTGGATATCAATGCTCACCGCGCGGCATTACAATACGGTATAAGCACCACGGGCATAGTGGCTCACGGCCAAGACACGCTTTATCCATCAATGCACCGCAACGAAGCAAACGCCATGGTACTGAGCGGATGCGGTGCCGTAGTAACGGAGTATCCTCGCGGCACACGCCCCGAGGCCCGCAACTTCCTGCAGCGCAACCGTATCATTGCCGGTATGAGCGATGCAACTATTGTAGTGGAGAGCGCTTCACACGGTGGTGGTTTGGTGACCGCACGCTTAGCTCAGGAGTACGGTCGCGAGGTAATGGCAGTGCCAGGACCTGTGAATGAAGAGTACAGCAAAGGGTGCAACAATCTGATACGTGACCACAAGGCGAGCCTCATAACCTCAGCTGCCGACATCATAACGCTGATGAACTGGCAGAACGACCACAAGTTGGCTAAGGCTCGAAAGATGGGCATAGAGCGAACGATGTTTCCTGAACTGACTGACGAGGAACAGTCTATATGCAATGCCCTGGAGCAGCATGGCGACCTCCTGCTGAATGATATGGCGGCTCACATATCACGCAAAGCGCAGGATTTGCAACCAATACTCTTATCTCTGGAGATGCGTGGCATCGTGCGCAGCATGTCAGGCAACACCTTTCACTTAGTAAAATAGACGATGCTTCTCTCTACTACATATTTCGGTTCAGTAGATTGGTATTCCGCTTTACTGCGCAGCACGGAGCCTGTGCAGATTGATGCCAACGAGACTTACGTAAAACAGACGACCCGCAACCACTGTCTTATAGCTACTGCCAACGGCATACAGAAACTTACCGTACCAGTGACTGTGCCTGAGCGCGCCGCTGACGGCAGCAAGCCTCGCACGAAGGACGTGCGCATAAGCGACCACGGCAACTGGCGTCATCTGCATTGGAACGCACTAAGTTCTGCCTATGGTATGTCGCCGTTTTTTGATTATTATGCAGACGACATACTTCCTTTTTTTGAAAAACGCTGGGATTACCTGCTTGACTTCAACCAAGCGATAAAAGACAAAATGCTGGAACTGCTGTCAGTACCTTCCGCCCACGCTGCCACTGAGCGCAGGACGACGCCATATTACCAGACTTTTCAACGCCGCCACGGTTTTCTTCCCGGGCTGTCAATCCTCGACTTACTGTTTAACGAGGGACCAGAGGCGGTACTATGGCTGTAGGCTATGGTGCTATTTCACGAACGTGCGCTGCACACAGCCCTGATAGGTATTTATGTTTAGGTGGATAATATCGGGCAATTCAGATACAGGCAGACTAAGATACACGTCGTTAGTGTAATACTGCGGCATATCAGCCTGATCGTGATAAAGCGTAAACCACGCTGCACCAGCGTCTGACTGTGATACTGAGTCGAGACACAGACACAACACCTGCCGCTGTATGTCGCCGTCGGTACTGCCGCATTTTATTCCCAACTGCATATTCACATATCGCTTATCAGCTGACAGCCACGAGGCAGTAAGCGTCACGGGGTCGGTCTTCATCTCCGTAATGTCAGTAGAACTCACCACTGCGGGTATGCCTACCCCCACCTGGCGCAATAGCTGTATGGGTGAACCCTGATGATAATAGAGCAGTCGGCGAAGCATGGTATCGTTCTTCTCTGCATACATAAGCGATGGCGGTACGTCAAGACTGACACCGTCATCGGTCACGATGCTAACAACACGTCCTTGCTTCACAACCACGTCGGCATAGTCGGCGCGCATGTCTGAGAGTTCACCGTCGCCCGTCTCGTAGCCAGTGCACGCCGTTATCAAGAATAAAAATATCAGAAAGAATAAAGAAGAATTTAAGTTACGCACAAGATACATGGCAGCTTTTGCCATCAGGGTTGTTATTTTATAGGATTTATTCATAATACAAAACGTAACTTAAATTCTTCATTCTTCAATCTATTCTCATCACTATTTCGTTGCCGCAAGGTAGTTGCGCACTGGGTTTGCATACATTGTGAGCATACGCTCGCGCAGGAAAGCAGTATCGGGATTAGGCACGCGTACCTTCTTCATCTGAGCAGCCAGATAGTCCTCAAACTCACGGCGGTCCTTCTCCGTATATTTATCGCTATTGTCTGAGCCGTCAAGCTCGTCCTTTGCTATCCAGTTGCAGGGATAAAGTCGGTAGCGAGAGTGAATCTCACGGTCTATATGCTCAGCCACAAGGCGGAATATCTCCTTCTTAGGCAGCGTGGCATCGAGCGTGTCAAGCCATGCGTCTATGCAGGGCGACAGTTCGTAATGCACACGGCCTTTCTTCCCCATGATGCCCGTCTTCATATTGAGCAGGTCGTCCTGCTTCGATTTCTTCCATCCCTCGACATCGCGTTTGAACTGAAACTCCTCTGCCTTCAGATAGTCACAGGGGTCGTGCTCGTAGCTTATCGTCAGCGGCGCAATATGCAGATGCTTCAGAGCCGCAATAATTCGTGCACCCTCTGAAGGCAAGTCTTCTGACGCTGTGTATCCCATGACAAACATTTTCAGCACTGAATCCTGCGTGCGGTCGTCACTATCCTTGGCGCGTCCTTCACGCTGGGCTATCCATACATTCTCCCGTTTCTCATTGACGGCGAAATGTATGTAGCTGCTCATCAGTTGCGAGGAGCGCATCATCTCATGCGCCGTCAGTCCGCGGCGTACAGTGAACGCTTTATTCATCCTCACCAGGTTCTTTATCCATGGATAAATGAGCAGGTTGTCACCTATGCCTATCTCGCAGGTGCGCTCAAAACCATTTTCATGGAGCATGAGGTCGAGGTAGGCGGAATCAAGCACTATATCCCTATGGTTTGAGAGGAAGATATAGCGTCCGTGCTTACTCAGCGTCTCGGGATAGCCGAACGTGGTGCCCTTGGTGTGGCGCCACATGGACAGGCGCACAACGGGTTTCATAAACCTTACCTGAAAGTCTTGCGTGCTTTTCACGCCACGGAAGAGCAGTCGCAGCACTGCATTGCGCACTGACTTAGGCAGCCATGGCGCCATACCCTTCATCACATGGTTAAACTGTCGGTCGCTGAGCAAGTTCTCAAATACTACCGGCATCTCTTCTGGTTCGTAAGGTCTTATTTCGTCAAAATCATGTATATTCATAAGTCTTTGTATGACAGTCTTTTGCAATCGCTATCCGATTACCTCGCAATCACTATCTGATTGCACAGTAATCGCTACCTGATTACAGTCTAATCGCTATGCTTTTACATCTCACTCCTAACGTTATACTCTTTTTCCTTTCCCGACAAGTGAAATTTGCATGGACTAAGTTGTCTTTCTGTTCTTCTGCACCTCCGTCATCACACGGAGCCAGTTGCCACCCCATATCTTGCGTATGTCGTCAACAGTATATCCGCTGCGCAGCAGGTGCATGGTCAGATTGACACACTCCGAGGCATCGGCCATACCGCTCACGCCGCCATCGCCGTCGAAATCTGTGCCTATGCCCACATGGTCTATGCCCATAATCTCAATGGCATGCTTCAGGTGTGCCAGGGCATCGAGCACCGTGGCTTCGCCGTCCTTGCGCAGGAAACCGCCATAGAATGTCACCTGCATGACGCCTCCAGCCTTTGCCAAGGCACGCATCTGGTCGTCAGTGAGATTGCGCGGATGGTCACACAGAGCGCGGCAGTTGGAGTGTGAGCACACTATCGGGGTGTTGCTCTCCTGCAGAGCATCATAGAAACTCGTCTCAGCAGCGTGGCTCAGGTCAACCATAATGCCAAGCTCATTCATGCGTCTCAAGACCCTGCGACCGTATTCTGACAGTCCGCCGTGCTTGCCCGCACCGCGTGCGGAGTCGCAAATGAGGTTATCGCCGTTGTGGCAGAGCGTCATATATACTATGCCGCGCTGGGCAAAGTGGTCAAGATTGCGTATGTCGTCCTCGATTGCCAGACCGTTTTCTATACCGAGCATTATGCTCTTGCGCCACGACTTCTTATTGCGTGCGAGTTCATCAGCATTGCGTGCGAAGGCTATGCTGCCTGGAGCACGGTTTACTATCTTCTCTATTTCGTCGAAGATGAAGTCGGTATATTCGCGTGGCGATTCGATAGGAAAATGTACCAGTTCGCTGAATTTCTTGCCCTTGCGCTCCTCCGACGCTCCATTGTCTGCCTCGTATGGCTGCGGCAGGTAGCACACCATCGACGTAGCGTCGAGCCTCCCCTCGCGCATCTTGTGCAGGTCAACGAGTATTCGGCTGTCACGCTTGAGGAAATTCACACCCTGATGAAAGAACATCGGTGTGTCGCAATGTGAGTCGATGCTAAGTATCCTGTCGTGCAACTGTTGCGCCTTGCGGTAGTCTGCCGCCCTGTCGGTGAGCCAGCGGAATAGCGGCAGACCGTCTTCGCCGAGCCATTCCGGATGCCACTGCACGCCTATCACCGATTTATAGTCGCTGCTCTCTACGGCCTCTGCCACGCCATCTGGCGCAGTGGCTACGATACGCAGATGCGCCCCAGCCTCATCTACCGCCTGATGATGAAACGAGTTGACCGTAATCTCATCGCATCTCATCGCATCATACAGCATCGTGTCGTGCCCTATACGCACCGTATGCGTTGGTTCCGAACGGTCAGCGTCCTGCGAATGTTTAAGTGTCGGAGCGTCAATATCCTGCTTTACGTGCCCTCCCAGGGCTATAGTGATGGTCTGCATACCACGGCATATTCCTAACATGGGCATCTGGCGGTTGGCAGCCATGCGCGCCATGAGCAGTTCCGCACTGTCGCGCACGGCATTGATTCCATGCAACTGCGGCACGGGTTGTTCGCCCATCCACAGAGGATTATGGTCGCCGCCACCCGAGAAGATGATGCCGTCGAGCCTGTCAAGTGTCTCACTGATTACCTGTGCATCATCGATGGCAGGCAAAATCACCGGCACGCCACCCGCTGCCGTCACCTGCTTGCAGTATGCCTCACGCAGTGTATGGTCTATACCTTCATGGTTTGCAGTGATGCCAATGACTGGCAGACTATGCCTTTCGCTGAGTTTGTCATAGGCTTCGTCGGTCAGTATGTCAAGGGAGAACGTCTTCATAGACGAATACTGAATAGTTAATGGTGAATAATGAATAGAGAATCAAGAATATCAGCGAATTGGAATTTACGATGCTAAGCCATAATTCATGCAACCAGCGTAAGCTGTAGTTCGAAAAGAACTTGCGGAACCTGAGCTTCTAAATCCTTAGTTCTCTTCGCTGACATGTATCGGGAAGTCACGCTTTATGCTTTGGTCGAGCGAAATCAGCGTCTCAGTAGATACCACGCCGTCAATAGATTGCAGCGTACCATTGAGCAACTGCATCAGCTGTTCGTTGTCGCGCACATAGAGTTTCACCAACATGGTGTATGGTCCTGTAGTGAAATGACACTCTACTATCTCGGGTATCTTCTCCAGTTTCTTCACCACATCTCTATACATCGAGCCACGCTCAAGCCTGATGCCTACGTACGTACAGGTTCCATAGCCTACGGCTTTTGGGTTGACAGAGAAACCACTGCCTGTGATTACATCCACTTCCTTCAGCCTTTCCACACGCTGATGCACCGCAGCACGTGACACTCCGCACTCCTCTGCTACGTCCTTGAATGCTATGCGGGCGTTTCTCTGAAGCACCGATAGTATCTTTCTGTCAAGTTTGTCTATCTTTTCCATTTATCTTGTTGTTTTTATTGCTTTCTAATTGTCTTGTATTTTCTACCGCGTTACAATTTGAAAGCAAAAGTACTGCTTTTTGTTGGATTACACAACAAAAAACAGTACTTTTTCTCTATTCTTGCACAAATTACTTACATTTTGCTATTTTTACTTACATATCCTGCACGTTCCGCAACGCTCCTCTTTGCTGAGACGCTTGTCCACGAGTATGTGCAGGCGGTCGCGGAAGGCGGTCCACTTCATCTCGTCTATCACCTGAGAGATAAAGGCATTCTTGAGCAGCGTGCGTGCCACCTCCACGGGTATGCCCCTCTGCTGCATGTAGAAGAGTGCCGCATCATCCATCACGCCTACGGTGGAGCCGTGTGCACACTTCACGTCGTCGGCGTATATCTCAAGCATCGGCTGGGTGTACATACGAGCATCGTTGCTCGCCACCATGTTGTTGTTAGTCTCCTGCGAAGAGGTCTGCTGCGCACCCTCGCGCACCATTATCTTACCGGCGAAGGCGCATACCGCCTCGTCGTCAAGCACATACTTATATAGTTCGCCCGACTGGCACTGTGGCACCTGATGGTCAATGAGCGTGTTGTTGTCCACATGCTGCTGGCGGTCAGCTATCACTGCACCGTTGAGCGTAACCTCGGTGCCCTTGCCCTGCAGATACACGTCAATGCCATTGCGTGTGATGCCGTTGGAAATCGTTATGTTATTATGGCGCACCGACGCATCGCGACCTGCTTTTACATACAGATTGCTGAACAGGCGGCATTGCTCGTTGGTCTCCTCCAGCTGGTACATGTCGAGGTGTGCGCCGTCCTTACATACCACCTCCACCACCTGCAACGTGAGGTATGCAGGTTTCTTCTCCTGCTCTTCCTCACCCTTTACGTGATCCACGAAGAAGATGGTTGCCTCACTTAGTTCCTCCATTACTATCAGCACGCGTCTGATAGCCATGGTATCCTGCAGTCCTGACAATATATTCTCTATCCTTATAGGAGTCTGCGCCTTTGTACCCTTTGGCAGGTGTATCACGATGGCATCGTTTACGAGTGCTGTGTTCAGAGCCGTCAGTGCGTCCTCCTCATACTCTCCCTTCAGCGTGTCTATGCCTACAGGCTCGCCATCGGCGTTCACCGCGCTGTCCACCACGGTATTGTAGTATCTCGCCGCCTTCTCGTCAGCATCCTTTATGCTGGTCACGTAAGGTATGTTCTTCAGTTCCAGCGGAGCCAGCGAAACGCCATAGTCGGGTGCGAAAGCCGTCTCCACGTCAGTATAGCGGTAGCGCTCCGTCTGCCTTGTAGGCAGTCCCAGTCGCGTGAAAGCATTGATAGCCTTCTCACGCTCAGCGTTAAGCACAGGGCTCGCCTGCTTGTCAAGCACCGGCTTTATCTCGTTGTATAATTCTATATATTGGTTCATAGTGTAACCCCTCCCACCATAGTTATATCGTTTTTATATTTTACTGAAAAATATGTTGTGTAAAAAGTATAGGAGGATTTCCTAATAATTTAATATCAAATTTCAATGATTTCTCTAACTTCGTAGCAGCATTATGAATTCTAAACGATACTTCCCATCCTCCGTCCAATATCATATATAAAGTGTTCGTGGAATCATGCCGTTCAAATTCTACTATACGCGTAGGAAAATTTATTCTCTGTGTCTTATAGCGTGGCTTGACGCCATTAATGGTTCTGTTTAGTTGTCCCTCTATATTGAATGCTTTTACTATGACGAGATTATGACTGTCATCCTTGATAATTTTATAAAAGGGATGCTTTCCTATTAAATAAGCAACTAATTTCCTTGGAATATCATCATTCTCTTTATAAATTTGTAATAATTCCTTACGAAAAGCATTTAACAAAGGTATGTACACTTTGGTTTCCTTTTCCGATCCTAAGTCCTCCCATATCATATTATGGTTTGCCCGCTTCTTTTCCTCAATAAATGAAAATATAGGTGCGATGTCCTGCCAATATTGTTCTGAGACAGGAACGCCAACCCATTCCTTACCAAAATCCAAAACACTACTAAGCCTTGAATGCTTTACTGCATCATTGTTATTCTTTGCAGAGAAACCTATTTCCCATTTGGGGGTAGTACGTGAGAAAATAACATCTCTCACATCTCCTGCAGTTCCCTCACTGTCTTGTGATATCCTTATTGTTATGGGATTATTATCTTTTATCGTCAACCCTGGCTCTATTTTAAACAAGGTGTCAAGAGTTGCCTTAGCCGACTCTATGTAGCGTTGTTTCTTTTCATCATTAAACTCTTCAAAATATGCCTTAGCAATATTATAGGCACTATCTCGTTCAAGAACAACTTCTACGTTCATCTGAGCTATTGCCTCTTTATATATTTCTGCAATGGCATACTCAAATGCCTTGCCGTTTTTCACTTGATCTGCCATGTTGTCTATATTAATTTGTTTATGACTTCAGCAACTGTAAACGCAAGGTTCACAGGTACGGCATTGCCTACCATTTTATATCCGGCAGTTATGTTTTTGTATCTGAAAACGAAATCATCAGGAAAAGTCTGTATTCTTGCTGCCTCACGCACAGATACCCTTCTGTAAAGATGCTCTTTCCCTGGGACGAAAATATGTTTGTCAGTACTCACTTTTATCATCTTGGGGGCTTGCGGATGAATCGGAGCTTGTCTTCCGCTTGCTTGAATGGTGAATGACACCTCGTCCCACCCACGAGTTCGGTTTCTTGAGAGGAAGATAGACGAGAATCCTCCTAAAAGATAATCATGATTGGGTATTTCTTTATTCCAATCATCATTATTGTTTATGCCGTTTTCAAATCCTTTAGGAGTCTTATCGGCTAAATCACCTATCGCATCGCGCAAAGTAACTCTATGTCCTATAGGCGTAGTTGGAGACGGAAATTTAAACTCTATATTTAAATCTTTTCTGAACCCAATAAACAATAATCGTTGTCTGTCCTCTGGAACATTATAGTCTGCTGCATTAACTAACTGTAAATATATATCATATCCATATTTACCTGCCTCAGAGAATGCTTTCTTGAAATTATCCACTGCATCGCCATATCTGCTCATCAGCATCCCTTTTACATTTTCTGCAACAAAAAATTTTGGACTTTTAGCATCCAGAATGCGTATGTAATCCCAGAAAAGTTGTCCGCGTTTGTCATCCAAACCACGTTTCGAGCCGCCCTCACTCCATGACTGACATGGCGGGCCTCCTATTATTCCATCACAATCTGGTACCTCGTCTGCGGGAATATCCGTTATTGAGCGCGTATCCAAAATGGTTTCCTTATGATTTGAGCGATATGTATCCCATATGTCTTTGTCGTATTCGTTTGCCCACATAACATTAAAGCCAGCACGCTCAAAACCCAAATCCAAACCGCCACAACCAGAAAATAGCGAAACAATATTAGGCTTTTCCGTTGAACGTATCACGTCATTCTTCACACTAAACACTGTGTACTGTTGAGTATTATGCTTGTACGGTTTTGACATATGAAAAGCTGATAGTTAGAATATTTCTTTAGATTATATTTCTTTTCCCTCGTTTACTACATTAAGATAGAAAGGTGTTTTGAATGGCATTTGTTCCCACTGGCTGCGAAGCATCACCGTCGGTGAGATAGGTATGCCTGTTTTCCATTCAATCTGCCACAAAGGATCTGTAACAGCCATCTCACGTTTCAAGTCAATATGATCACCGTCAAGCAGTATCAGGACATCTATGTCACTGTCTGGACGTGCCTCACCTCTTGCCTCCGAACCATAGAGTATGGCTGTAGCAGTGGGTGCCACACCTTTTATGGCATCACTTATTTGGCTTACTATTTCCTTGCGTTGCATATTGTAATCCTTTCTTTTAATCAGTAATGGTAATCCCTTCCCCTCCCTCGGGAGGGGATAAAGGGGAGGGGTCACAGTCCTTCCTTTATCCAGTCGAAGCCCTCGTCCTCGATCTTCTGTGCGAGGTCAGGTCCGCCGGTCTTTACTATGCGACCGTCGATGAGCACGTGTACTATGTCGGGCTTGATGTAGTCAAGCAGACGCTGATAGTGGGTGATGACGATAGCCGATGTCTTCTCGGTGCGCAGTTTGTTGAAGCCGGTGGCTACGATGCGCAGGGCGTCAACGTCAAGACCAGAGTCGGTCTCGTCGAGTATGCAGAAGGTAGGCTCCAGCATTGCCATCTGGAATATCTCGTTGCGCTTCTTCTCGCCACCGGAGAAGCCCTCGTTTACAAAACGGCTCATCAGCTTTTGGTCTATCTCCACCAGCTGGCGCTTCTCCTTCATCAGCTTGATGAAGTCAGAGGCCTTCATAGGCTCCAGTCCCTGTGCCTTACGACGGGCGTTGACAGCAGCCTTCATGAAGTTGGTCATTGACACTCCCGGTATCTCCACCGGCATCTGGAACGACATGAATATGCCGGCGTTGGCACGCTCGTCGGCGCTCATAGAGAGCAGGTCCTGTCCATTAAACAGTATCTTGCCTTCTGTCACCTCATAGGCGGGATTACCCACTATCACGTTAGACAGTGTTGACTTACCGGCACCGTTAGTGCCCATGAGGGCATGTATCTCGCCATCGTTGATGGTGAGGTCAACTCCCTTCAGTATCTCCTTATCGCCAGCCTTGGCATGTAAATTTTTTATTTCAAGCATAGTAATTTTTTTTACAGAACATCTATAGTTCTTTTTCCACTGCAAAGTTACTCATTTTTTTTCAATAAATGGACGTAAGACACACATTTTAGTCGTTTTACTTTGTTAAATAAGAAAAAAAAATTAACTTTGCCACCTGAAAGTAATCAAGTAAAGATAAGATTGCTTGCCAAGAATGAAAGTATAAAATATTGTCTAAAACCTAAATTAAAGAATACAATATGATGAAAAAAACAGTAAACTTTGCTCTTCGATTTTGGTTACTGAGTATAGTTGGTGCATTGTGTGTTGCTTCGTGCATAAAGGATGAGGCAGCAAACAAGGAGTGTGACATTGTCAGTGCGAGAGTCGATGGTGAGCAGTATGAACAGTATTTTGCGGATAGGAGCCGAATGAGCGTGCAGGATATCAGTTCGACCCAGAGTGAGATAAAGTTTGAGGTTATCTCAGTAGATAATCTGCCCGACGAGCTGCCTGTATTGCTGGAAATCACTCCTGGTGCTACGATAAAGCCGGCAAGTGGTTCGATGCAGAATTTCAAGAATGGACCTGTGACCTACACTGTAACATCCGAGGATGGTAAGTGGAGTAGAAGCTACCATGTGTCGTTCTCACAGCCAGAGAGAAACACAGGGTTGTTTCTTCTGAATTTCGACAATGTGGAATTGTCAGAAAAGACCAATAGCAACAGTTATTATCATAAGTTCTACGAGGTAACGCCAGACGGCGAGCGTATCGATGTATGGGCATCAGGCAATGAAGGAGTAGCCTTGACAATGAGCAATAGTCAACCGGAAGACTTCCCGACTAGTGCCACCAGCCAGGGATACAAGGGTAAGGCTTTGTGTCTGAAGACAATCTCTGCAGGAGCACTCGGCTCTATGATGAAAAGACCCATAGCGGCCGGCAGTCTTTTCATGGGTAAATTCTTTATTGATCAGGTTCTGTATAACACGCTCAGAGCCACTCGCTTTGGCATCTCGATAGACAGTGAGCCGACTGCCATCAAAGGTTACTACAAGTATAAGCTGGGTGAGAAGTTTACCGACAAGAACCTGAATGAAGTGGTGGGACGTATTGATGAGGCAAGCATCTATGCCGTAATATACCAGAACAAAGATAGTGAGGGCAACGACTACTACCTCTATGGTGACGACTTGCTTGACCTTGACAACCTTCTGACCAGTAATGCTCTGGTAGTAAGGATAGCAAGGCTGAGTAGTGTGCCTGCCACAGATGAATGGACGGAGTTTGAGATGACATTTGAGGGTGAGGAGTTAGACAGGCAGAAGTTAAAAGACAAGAAATACAACCTTGCGTTGGTGTTCTCGTCAAGTAAGGACGGAGCGCAGTTTGAGGGAGCCATAGGGAGTACCCTGTATATCGATGAGGTGGAGATAATGTTTGGGAATACTAAATAGGAAAGGAGGAAGAAGTATGAAAAAGAAGATAATACTGTTCATAGGAGTAGTCGCAGCGATGATGCTACCTTTAGAGATACAGGCTGATACGTATGAAATGAAATGGCACACGAATGTTCGTTTAGGTTACAACATAGGCGCAACGGCACCGATAGGCTTGCCGGAGGAGATACGCAGCATTGACAGTTACAGGCTGACACCTTCGGTACTCGTCGGTATTGACGTGCAAAAGGATTTAAACAACAGGTGGGGTGTGCTTGGCGGCCTTCGTTTTGAGGGTAAGATGATGAATGCTGATGTGACTACCAAGGCTTATCATATGGACGTACGCAAGGGAGACCAGAATCTTGACGGGCTGTTTACGGGCAAGGTGCATCAGAAGGTGTCACAGTGGATGTTCACCATACCCGTTCAGGCTACATACACACTAAACAGGAAACTGCAGTTCAGGGCGGGACCATATGTCTCGTTCGTGGTTTCAAACGATTTTCATGGCATAGCGTCAGACGGATACTTGCGCCTGGGTGATCCCGTGGGTGCCAAAATCTATATGGGCGACAAGGAAGGAGAGTGGGCTACCTACGACTTCAGTGACGACCTGCGATGGTTTCAGACAGGCATATCAGCAGGTGCAGACTACCGTTTCTGCAATAGCATAGGACTTTCCGTTGACCTCAACTGGGGACTTAACGGTATCTTCATTCGAAGTTTTAAGACTGTAGAGCAAACCCTCTTTCCTATCTATGGTACGATAGGGATATTCTGGCATGTATGGTAGTTTTCGGATAGGATTTCGTAATGTATGCAAAGACAAAAGAAAGATATAAGTCAAATAAAATCTCATTCAAAACTAAGGATGAATGAGATTTTTTTCGTAACTTTGCATTCGATTATAAAACAAGATTATAAAAAACTATGCTTACAATCACATCTTATGAGGATTTCGCCCAATATGAGGGCAAGGAACTGGGTACTTCTGACTACGTACAGCTGACGCAGGAGCGAATAAACATGTTTGCTGATGCTACGCTCGACCACCAGTGGATTCACGTTGATACGGAACGCGCAAAGACCGAGAGCCAGTTTGGCACCACTATAGCACACGGCTACCTGACACTAAGCGTGCTGCCCTATCTATGGAATCAGATTGTTGACGTGCAGAATGTCAAGATGCTCGTAAACTATGGCATCGACAAGATGAAGTTCGGACAGCCGGTATTGAGCGGACAGAGCCTTTCCCTGACCACTAAGCTCGACAAGATTCAGAACCTGCGCGGAGCAGTGAAGACAGAGGTGAAGTTTACCATGAACGTAAAAGAGACTGGCAAGAAAGCCATCGAGGGCACTGCCATCTTTATTTATTATTTTAATAACTAATCTCAGACTTTCGCAAGCTTCAGTTTCGCCTAAGGTTTTAAGGTTTTGATGTCGCTTCGCTTAGAGGTTTTAAGGTGATATTAGGCAACTATTCATCACAATAAAACATAATTCACCTCATCGCTCGGCACTTAGTGACGCTTGCCCAAGCAAGAACCTGCCGCCTTATTACCTTACGACATGACTATAACTACTTGATTATAAACGAAAAGCAATCAGCACCATATTACCAGGTAATATGGTGCTGATTGCTTTGTAATATGTATCGGATAGCAGCTATAACAGGGGCATATTACTGCACTGCCACTTTCCTGCCGCCTATTATGTATAGTCCTTTTTTTAGTGTGGCGCGTGCCTTTTCTGGTGAGGTGCGCATGAGCAACCTGCCGTCAGCGGAATAAACCATAGCCTCCTTGTCTGTTGCAGAAAAGTTGTCGCTAACGGTTATTATAGCGTCCAGTTCGCTGCGCTGCTTGAGAATTTTTCCCGACAGAGTGAGAGTTCCGAGCGACATTGACTTTGAGGTGTTCAGCGACGTCAGCCTCACCACGGCCTTTGTGGTGGCTGCTGAGGCCACGGCACCCGTCAGCTGTTCAGAAACGTAGGAATAGTTGTTATTGCCCTTGCTAGAATTTACCTCGTTGCGCGAGGGCGACTCATTAAACAGTGTCTCGCTAAATCCATCGCCTGTTACCAAGAGGCAGGCATTTCCGCCGTCGGTACCCACTTTGTTTACTAAGAGTGTGACGGCGGTGGGGAGGAAAAAATACCCTTCCTCCGCTGGTTCTACGCTATACACCACATCGTTTATGCCCGAGTCTGCCGAACTTGTAGCGTTGCATCCTAAGCGCAGCAGATACTGTGTTCCGACGAGTGTTCCTGAAGAAAAGGCGTCGCAGCGGTTGGTGAGGGTGAGGTTGCTGCCCACAGTGGCATCCATAGCATTGACATAGCCTGCAAGCCCCTCAGATACCGTAGGGTTTTTGCCAAAGGTATCAGCCATGGTGCCGGCAGGTACGCTCCATGATATCGTACCCTCTGCCAGTTCCACGTAGTCGTCGTTGGAATCGTATTCGCGTATCATCTCCTTAGCGCCGAGCACCTCGCCGCCGAGGTTCTGCCCTTCGGTGATGTCAGCCACGAGCGAGTTGAGGTAATGCTCCAGGTTAGTGTAACCGTCATCTGTAGTTACGGCACCGTCAGCAGGGTCCGAGGCATTGAGTCCGTTGGCACTCTCCCATTCATCGGGCATACCGTCGCCGTCGGTGTCGGTAATGGTGCCGCGCGTCTGCAGCGTAGGCCATGCAGTCCAGTCGGCAGCTGCATTAGAAGGTTTCAGGTCGTCCTGCGAGTTTATCATGCCCTGCTTCAGTCCGCTACCGGTGTGCAGGGCGGTGCCGTTGCGCGCCTCGGTAACGAGTTCCTTGTCGTAGCTGTCGCGGTATAGCGAGCATCCCACGTAGCTGAGCACCCTCTGATAAGCGTCCTGCGCCGTGTGGGTAGTGGTATAGATGAAGTCGAGCGGCTGGGTCAGTCTTATAGTGTCCTTTGTAGTGTTGGTATATGTGCCGTCGTTGCCGTTGGCATCTATCTGTGCATATATGCCGTAGGTCCAGTTGTCGTTGGTCATATTGGCAAACGAAGGGTTTACGTTACCCTCAACGAAGAGGTGTCCCCACCTGTGCCACATAGGATACCAACCGTTCCATGAACCGTCGCTGTTCTGGCAATATTCCGTGGTGCGTATGCCTATGGCAGCAATCCTGTATTTCACTGCGGCAGAAGAACTGTTGGTGGCAGGTCCCGGCTTGTAGTAGTTGTTCACTATGTTTACGTCCATTCCCTCGCCGCCGTAGCATCCGTTTCCCGACCAGTTGTAGATGACGTTGTTGCGCATATCCATGTGTTCATGCTCCTGTGTGGTCTGTCGAGGTCCCAGTCGTGGTGTGCGACTGGTGTGGTGTATCATCAGGTTATGGTGGAAGGAGGCATGGTTGCCGCCCCAGTTGCCACCATATCCGTGGGCACCCTTAACATGACCGGCGTTGACGAGCGAGTGTGACGATATGCACCATTGCACGGTGGAGTTTCTGTTGCCCAGTACGGAGAGACATTCATCTATCGACCAGCTCACCGAGCAGTGGTCAATGATTATGTTCTCATGGTCCATAGCACCGAAGCCGTCGCCCTCATGGTAAGCCACCTGGCGGTTGCCCAGTCGAAAGCGCATATAGCGAATAATCACGTTGTTGGCCTGAACGGTGAAGGGGTAGTCTGCCACGCAGATGCCATCGCCGGGGGCAGACTGTCCCGCTATGGTGACGTTGGGGTTTGACACGTTGAGTGCAGACTTCAGGAATATCGTTCCCGACACCTTGAAAAGTATGGTTCTCGCCCCCTTCTGGTTTATAGCCCAGCGCAGGGTGCCGGCACTGCCGTCGTCGGCAAGAGAGGTGACGTAATACACCTTGCCCCCTCTGCCGCCCGAAGTATAGCGTCCGTAGCCCTCGGCACCGGGGAAAGCAGGTTGCTTCTCAACGTCGGCAAGCACGTGAGAAGAGGAAAGCAGTGACAGTAGAGCCACCAAAAGAAATTTTCTAAAATGATTCATTATATGATTGTTTGTATTTAGAGGGAGTTAAAGGACAATAAATTTTGTGAGTTATGAGTTATGAGTTGCAGCAGCGAAACTGCTACCCACCGTACAAATCATGCATTATGAATTATGAATTATGCATTATTGAGGGCAAAGTTAATAATTTTGCATCATATAATAATGCAAGAGTGCAGAGCAGTTCGTATTTTGCTCCAAACTTTCTACCTAAATGACATAATTTTAGCATACCTCCGCAGTGAAGGTATGCTAAAACTATGAGTTGTTGCAGCAGCAAAACTGCTGCCCACCGTACAAATTATGAATTATGAATTATGCATTATGAATTATGCATTAAGTATGAATTAAGTATGCAGTGCGTTTCAGCACCAAAGCCACCAGGTCTTCATGCGATGCTCCGTCGTAGGGTTGCGCCACAGGCGATATAGGCTTTTATCCATGCGCTGCGCATGGATTTTACTCGGCAGTGTAGCAGTCTGTACGAAAAGCACCGCCGCGGCTAGTATGTGTAGAAACTTTAATATTTCAGTCATTCATATACAAAGTTAATATAAATTTCTTGTATATCAGTAATTTCTTTAGAAAACTTACGCAAAAAAACAGCCCTGACAGAGGTGGGAGTCAAGTCTCCGCATCTGTCAGGGCTGCTTTCATTGTTGGAAAATAATCTCCTTCTATTTTATCACGACCTTCTTTCCGTTCCTGATATACAGGCCGCGCGCAGGTTTGCCGGTGCGCTGTCCGCTGAGGTATGTTGAGTGTGGCATCGTTGCCGTAGTAGTAGTACAGCTGAGTGCCGTCCATGCTCAGCAGCATATTGCCAGCGGACTTGTAGTAAGGGTTGCCCTCGTCAACGGTGATGTTTGTTAATGAGGTGAGTCCTGACAGCAGAGAGTAGTCAAACGAGTTCAATGTGGCAGGGAGGTTAAGCGTGGTAACTGCCAAAGAGATGAGCACGTACGCTGCGGCCTGCCTCTCATGATTACATTTTTTTCAAAACAATCAAATGCTTCACCTCGGAAATGCAGAGGAGTTTTTATTGTTTGACGCATCTCAATTGATTAATTGAACGATGGTGGCAGACTGCTTTTCTTGCAGTATGTCGCTTTTTTTTATACCTTTGTGGTAATAATCGAGATAGTAAAAGCAGAGTAGTTTCCTCAAAAACCTTAAAACCTCAAAACCTTAAAACCTCAGGACCTTAGAACCTCAAAACCTCAAATATTAATCCTAAAATTAAATCATTATGAAGAAGAACCTATTCAAGATTTCAGCCCTTGCGGCAATGTTCGCCCTTATGGGCATGTCATTAACAAGTTGCGGTGGCGGCAGTAGCAGTGACAGTGATGTCAGCGATATTCCCACCGACGGCATACTCGGCGACCTGCCTATGCTGACAGCCAAGTATTGCGACCAAGTGGTTGACCTAAGAGAGAAGATGTTCTCTGGTCAACTCAGTGAGGATGAACAGAAAAAGGCGAAGGCGGAGTTTGACCAACTGCGCGAGGAGCAGAAAGCTAAGATGCTGCTCGGCCGCAATGCCCTTGACGGTAAGGAGATACCAGTGGAAGTTCAAGACGGTGTGCCGATGAAGGTAGAGGGAACTCTGAAGATTGACGGCAACACACAGGGCTCGCTCAATGCCATTGGCACTGGAGAATACACAGAGGGAATGTCAATGAAAAATTATACCAACTACGTCATTGTTCCAATCGACAAAGACGGTAAGGCTATAGACATAAGAGGTCGCGGCGGAATATTTGGCACGCTTGACGGTGTCGGCGCTTTAGACGGCAAAGCAGGCGAGAAAGTAAAGATAACGGCTTTCGTATCAGGTGTAGGTGTTGACGGAGCAAACTCAAAGAAAGCCAACGATATGAAGCGCTGGGCAAGGCTTGCCAAGTATGTCATTATGGATAAGACTACCGATGCCTACAAACAACTTGACGAACAACTCAAGGCAGAGAAGAAGCAGGAGGAACTTGACGCAGCGAAGAAAGTTGCAGGGGAATGAGAACTCCGCATTTATGCTTGCGCTCAGCGTAAAACTGTACACTGTGAACTGAACTGTGACGGCGACATGCCGGTAAACTTCTGAAACGCACGGCGGAAAGTGGAGATACTGCCGAAGCCGCTCTGCTGTGCTATGTACTCAAGAGTATATTCAGGATGCTCACGCATCATGGATATGCTCTTTTTCTCTATGCGCAGGCGGTTGATGTAGTCATAAAACGACTGGCCTACGCTGTCGCGAAGATATTGTGATAGGTAAGTGCGGTTGGTGTGCATCATTGTGGCAAGGTCCTGAAGTGTTAGGTTGGCATTAAGGTAGAGCTCCTTCTCTTCCACAAGGCGTTCCATGTCGCCGGCAGAAAACGGCAGTGAGAGACTTTGTTGCTGCTGCTTGAAAGAACTGTCGGTGCTGGGTATGGCAATAGGGCGGAAGTTCCAACTGTAGCGTAATACCATGAGCCATAGGGCGAGTGTAGATACATAGTATAATATATCAGTCACTACCGTGGCGCATAGCGACGTGAAAAACCACGACAACTGACTCACTATTGCAAACAGAAATACCGGGTGCAGCCACGATACATCAATGTTGTCGATGTTTGAGTAGTTTGTGCGCACATAGCTGATATGGCGCTTTGCCTTTACATAGCCTGTTATGACCACTGTCCAAGCATAGCACCATAGGAATATGCCGTAGGCATATATCACCCATTTAGTGGGCATGACGGCATAAACTGAGGTAAAGGCAACAAAAGGCAGCGACAACAACAGCAGCCGCTTTATGGTAGTCCAACCTGGCTTCACCACTTCAAAAAGTAATAGGGTATAGGTCAGTGCCGACCAACCGTCGATTATCATAATCCAGTTGAGTACACTTTCCGTATAAAACCCGGGGAATGTCATTATGAGGTCTTTCAGGTTTGACACTGCCCATACCGCCATGACAGTGCCGAGAACAGTCTGATAGCGTGTGCGAAAGTTGCGAAAGCAGAGTATGTGTATGGCGAAGATGCTAAAGAACGCCGTGGAAAAACCGATGAAGAATGCAGAGAGATTCATTATAGTTCACAGTTTACAGTTCATAGTTTTGCTGTTGCAAAGGTAATAGCTCATGTAGTGCTAATGTAGGGGCAAAATTTGCAAAATAGCGATATTATTAGTGACTTTGTAGTAGTAAACAAACAATGAAACTAAAGAATATCGCTATGATTACCGAGGACAAAGTTACAGAATTTTTTTGTATTATCGATGAATTTTGCAAGTTTTTTGAGCAGGAGAATGGAAAAAAATAAAACAACTCTCTTTATTCTAATCTTAACCCGAACTGGGGTCATACCTACAGAAAAGCCGATGGGTAACGCTTTGTTACTCATCGGCTTTTCCTGTGTTCTAAATTCTAAAACAAAATCGCAATCATCTAAATAACAGATAATTGCGATTTTGTTAAGTTGTCCTACGCGGATTCGAACCACGACAAACAGAACCAAAACCTGTTGTGCTACCATTACACCATAGGACAATCCTAAGTATATCAAATGCCTCCGAAATATTATGCTGAAGCATTTGCGAGTGCAAAGGTAATATATTTTTTTTATATTACCAAATTTTCCTTCGTTTTATTTTACTGTAATGAGGTAATAATTCTTCTTACCACGCTGAGCGAGTATATACTTGCCACCGATGAGGTCCTCCTTTGTGAGTGGACGATTCTGGTCGGCAAGTTTCTCCTTGTTGATGGAAACACCGCCACCTTGAACCATTTTGCGCATCTCGCCCTTTGAAGGGAACACCTTGCAGTCATCACGTGTCAGTATCTCCACTGCAGGCTGACCGAGCAAGTCAGATGTTATGGTGAAGTTCTCTACACCATCAAACACATCAAGGAAAGTCTGCTCGTCAAGTTTCTCAAGAGCATCCTTCGTAGCCTTGCCAAAGAGTATGTTACTTGCCTCGATAGCCATGTCAAGATCCTCCTTTGAGTGTACCATTACTGTTACCTCCTCAGCCAGACGCTTCTGCAAGATGCGACGACCTGGGTCCAGCTTGTGCTCCTCTACGAGTGCATTGATAGTCTCTTTGTCGAGTGATGTGAATATCTTGATGTATTTCTCAGCGTCGTCATCGCTGACATTGAGCCAGAACTGATAGAACTTGTAAGGAGAGGTACGTTTACGGTCGAGCCAGATGTTGCCGCTCTCGGTTTTACCGAATTTCTTACCGTCAGCCTTTGTTATGAGTGGACAAGTGAGGGCGTAAGCCTCCTGGTCATTGCCCAATGTACGACGAATAAGCTCCGTACCAGTAGTCATGTTACCCCACTGGTCATTGCCGCCAAGCTGCATCTTACAGTTCTTCTCCTGATAGAGGTGCAGGAAATCATAACCCTGCAGCAACTGGTATGTGAATTCAGTGAATGAAAGACCATCGCGAGCAGTTCCGTTGAGGCGCTGCTGCACGGAGTCCTTAGCCATCATATAGTTCACGGTAATATGCTTACCCACGGTGCGAGCAAAGTCAAGGAAGGTGAAATCCTTCATCCAGTCGTAGTTGTTCACCATCTCTGCACCGTTAGGAGCATCGCTGTTGAAGTCAAGGAACTTCGACACCTGCTTCTTGATGCACTCCTGATTGTGGTAGAGCGTTTCAGAGTCGAGCAGGTTACGCTCCTGTGATTTACCAGAAGGGTCGCCAATCATACCAGTGGCACCGCCCACAAGGATGATAGGCTTATGGCCACACTGCTGCAGATGGCGTAGCATCATGATACCACAGAGGTGGCCTATGTGAAGAGAATCTGCCGTTGGGTCGGTGCCAAGATAAGCTGTTACCATTTCCTTCTGAAGCAGTTCCTCTGCTCCTGGCATTATCTGCGCGAGCATACCGCGCCATTTCAGTTCTTCTACAAAATTCTTCATTATAGAGAGTTTTATTGTTGTTTTTATCTGTCTCTGTCAGTTGTTATCTTTTGTTATAGCGGCAATCGTTCCTATAGTACCTATAGTCCTCTTCTCATGGTACCGGGTCATATCCGCTACCTCCCCACGGGTTACATCTTAATATACGCCACACGGCAAGGTACAATCCTTTTATTGGTCCGTGCTTGACTATTGCTTCCTTGGCATACTGCGAGCATGTCGGTGTGAACCTGCAAGCGGCAGGGGTAAATGGACTTATGACATGCTGATAAAACCATATCGGGGCGAGCAACAGCCACGTAAACACCTTTCGTATGTAGCGAAACAAAATCATGCGTTTTCCTTTTCTGTCATACGCCGAAGCAGGTTTAGAACCTTCTTCTCTACTACGGCCGTAGGATAATGTTTCGTATCAAGCCATATCATAGCCATGTGTACCACCTTACCTTCTGGCATCTGTATGACATCGCGGTTATTGCGGTAGGCCTCCCGTACCTGACGCTTTACATGGTTGCGGTCAACGGCATGTTTGAAATATCGCTTTGGCACGGAAATAAGCAACGCATTACTGTCGTTTCCACGGTAATCGCCATCGGCGGGTTTATCTATCACGCGATAAGCCAT
>FLNY01001595.1_pt1 | contig 35389 bp, 32 predicted proteins | sample 1140381 | NCBI WGS metagenome assembly FLNY01 (sample SAMEA3878172, study PRJEB12797) | bioreactor metagenome | biome: Moose rumen | place: Sweden | collected 2011-10 | reverse complement strand
CCCTAAAGGAAAGGGAAATGACTTCGACCAGCTCGTCTATGAGTCGTCGAGCCACATCCGCCAGTCGGCAGCCTTCGGAGAGATTATCATTATGACTGTCTACCTGCCGATACTGACGCTGGTGGGCATCGAGGGCAAGATGTTCCGACCGATGGCACTGACCATCTTCTTCGCCATCCTCGGAGCCTTCATCCTCTCGCTGACCTACGTGCCAATGATGTCGGCGGTGGTGCTGAAGCCTGTTCAAAGTTCAAAGTCCAAAGTTAAAAGTTCAAAATTAAATTTTTCTTCTCTCAGCACGAAGATAATGGACTGGATGCAGTCGTGGTATCTGCCCTTGGTCGGTAAGTGCCTGAACCACGGCAAAGCCGTCATCGCCTGCATGGTGACCCTCTTTGTGGGGGCGCTGCTTTTAGCAAGCACGCTGGGGGCGGAGTTCATCCCCACGCTTGAAGAGGGCGACTTCGCGGCCGAGGTCAGCATGGCGCAGGGCACGTCGCTCACGCAGATGGTGGAGACCTGCACCAAGGCGGAGCAAATCCTGAAGGCGGAGTTTCCCGAAATCAAGCAGGTAGTGACTCGCATCGGTTCGGCAGAGATTCCCACCGACCCGATGCCTGTGGAACGCGCCGACATGCTCATCGCCCTCAAGCCCAAGGCCGAGTGGGCGTCCGCCCGCACGAAGAACGACCTGCAGGAGCGGATGGAGGAGGCTCTCAGCGTCATCCCCGGCCTGGACGTGGAAATGTCGCAGCCCATCCAGATGCGCAACAACGAACTGATCACCGGCATCCGTCAGGATGTGGCGGTGAAGATATACGGCAGCGACATGGAGGTGCTGGCAGAGCAGGCCGACCGTGTAGCTCAGCTTATCCGCGGCATCGACGGAGTAAGTACTCCGTATGTGGAGAAGGTAAACGGCCTGCCGCAACTGCAAGTGGAGTACAACCGTCAAGCCCTTGCCAAGTATGGCATCTCCGTCCGTCAAGCCAACGACGTGCTGCAGTCGGCCTTCGCCGGCAAGATAGCAGGTAGCGTGACCGAGGAGAACCGCCAGTTCGACATCGTGTTGCGCATCCATAAGGACGACCGCGATGCCCTCGCCAACTTTGAGGATCTATTCGTACCGTCACCTTCCGGCGTGTCAGTACCTTTGCGCCAACTAGCCACCATAAGCTACAAGGAGGCTCCGGCACAGATCTCGCACGAGGATGGCGAGCGCAGCATCTTCGTGGGTTTCAATGTAAAGGGTCGTGACGTGAACTCAACCGTAAAGGATATACAGCAGATACTCGATAAGGAATTGAAGATGCCTATCGGCTACCACTACACCTTCGGTGGCGAGTTCGAGAACCTGCAGAGTGCCACCCATCGACTGATGATAGCCATCCCCATAGCCTTGCTGCTTATCCTGCTACTGCTCTACGCCACGCTGAAGAGTCTGCGTGAGACACTCTTCGTAGCCTCCGCCATCCCCCTCGCAGCTATAGGCGGCATCGTCGCCCTCTGGCTACGCGGTATGCCGATGAGCATCTCCGCCGGCATCGGCTTCATCGCCCTCTTCGGCGTAGCGGTACTCAATGGCATTGTCCTCGTGGGACAGTTCAACAACCCTTCTAGTAATTCTAGCTCATCTAGCCCTTCTAGTCAATCTAGCCCTTCTAGCCAATCTGACGCCCTCCGCCAGCGTATCCTCGAAGGCTGCGAACACCGTCTGCGCCCTGTCATCATGACCGCCCTCGTGGCCTCTTTCGGTTTCCTACCCATGGCACTTAGCACCAGCGATGGCGCCGAAGTGCAACGCCCACTGGCCACGGTGGTCATCGGAGGTTTGATTACCTCCACCATCCTCACCCTGTTCGTGATACCTGTGATTTATAAGACCTTTGGTAAAGCCTCTCCACAACCAACACCTTCAGAGAAAGAGGATAGTTTTATAGATTTGATAGATAGAACAACATGAAGAAAACAGTCATTATACTCCTGCTCGCATGTAGCCTCGCACCGGTGGCAGCACAGTCGCTGGCAGAGTGCGTCCGGATTGCACGGGAAAATAACCTCGATATTCAGGTTGCCGACCTTCAGGTGCAACGTGCCAAACGTATGGAAGGCTCATGGTTCGCGATGGAAAAGACCGAGCTGTCGCTCTCGCAAGACCCCACTTCGGGAGGAAGTCCCGACAACGCGCTGACGCTCTCACAGCGGTTCAACTTCCCAACCTTCTATAGTGCACGCAGAAAGCAGCTGAAAGCTGAAAGTCAGGTTGAGCAAAGTCGCCGAGACTTCGTCGAGAGCGAGCTGACGCGTGACGTATCCGCTGCCTACTGTACCCTGCTGCTCTGGCAACATATAGAGTCTTTGCTTATCACCAACGACTCGGTGCTTGATGCCTTTGTCAGTACTGCTGACATACGTCTGCATAATGGCGAGACTAACCAGCTGGAGCTAATGAACGCTCGTCGGATGCTGGCTGAAAACCGTGTTCAACTGCGTGAGGCACAGGATGCAAAGACTGCCGCAACCCTTATGCTACAGCGGCTGATGAATACCACCGATACCATAACACCTACCGACGACTATCAATGCATCAAGCAGACAAAAGATGCATGGTCGTTCTCTTCCTCTCCGCAAGGGAAACTTGCAGAAAGTGAGCAACTACTCAGCCAACAGAATCTCAGCGTTGCCCAGCAGGAACTACTGCCGTCGCTGGATGTGGGTATCCGCTACCAATGTGTCATTCCCGGCATCAACCCCTATGATGTTGACCGCTCACGCTTCGACGGCGGCAACTGGATGGGGTTCGAGGTGGGTCTCTCGTTCCCACTCTTCTATGGTTCGCAGCGCGCCAAGCGTGATGCCGCGAAGATGGATGTGGACATCGCACAGAACCGCCGTGAGCAGGCAGAACACCTAACGGACGCTGAACTGCTGATTGCCGGACAGTCCGTTGCCACCGCCCGCCACACGTACGAATATTATCAAGAAGAAGGCCTCGCCGCTGCACGCGAGATGCGCCGCCTGTCGTGTCTTGAATATGAGGCTGGCGAAATCAACTACTTAGAGCATGTACAGAACCTTGCCTCTGCTCTCGATATCGAATTGGCCGGCGCCAAAGCCATCGACGCACTGAACCAAGCCATCATACAACTGAATTATATTAAAGGGAACTTATAACTTTAACTGGATACATGAAAAAGTTATTGTATTATATTGTCATTGCTCTCCTGCTCAACGCCTGCACGGGCGAGGTGCGGCAGACGGAGGAAGTAAACGAGTCTCATGAAGAAGCAGTCGTCGAACTTACCGAACAGCAGATTTCCACCATCGGCATAACTGTGGGTCCCGTAGAACAACGTCAGCTTTCGGGCATCATAAAGGCCACCGGCACACTTAAACTCTCGCCACAAGACCGTGCTGAAGCCACCTCTCTGGTGCCTGGCGTCACACGACGCATCCTCGTTAAGGAGGGTCAGACTGTCAGCAAAGGACAAACTCTGGCTTTGGTGGAGAACACCGAGATTGTGGCTTTGCAGAAAGACTACCTCGTCGCATCGCGTCAGATGGCTCTGGCACAGCAAGCCTGGCAACGCCAGCAGGATATTCGTCAACAGGGTGCAGGCGTGGAGAAGAACCTGCAACAGGCACAGGCAGAACTCGACATGGCTACTGTAACTGAGCAGGGGCTTCGTCTGCAGCTGGAACAACTGGGCATCGACCCACGGCAGGTCGCCGAGGGACACTTTACCAATACTGCACCGGTACGGTCACCCATAGCCGGCATGGTGGGCGAGGTACTTGTCAGCACCGGTAGCTACCTTGATAACGGTACCGTGCTGATGATGATCTACGACAATAGGGCACTACATGCCGACGTCAATGTCTTCGAGACCGACATCGCCCGCATACACATAGGACAGAAAGCCACCCTCCAACTATCCGACCAAGCCGCTACACTCCTCACCGGCACTGTCTCGTTCATCACCGCTGCATTGGATAACGACTCCAAGTCCGCCTCCGTCCACATCAACCTTGACCGCACAACAGGTATCACACTGTTACCAAACATGTTCGTCTCTGCCGTCATACATCAGGAAGAGCAGACCTGCACTGCAGTGCCCGACGAAGCTATCGTGATGAGCGCCGGCCGCCACTACCTCTTCGTCAACCTTGGCGACGGACGCTTCCGAAGACAAGAGGTCGTCACCGGCATCAGCCAGCAGGGATATACACAAATTACATTCATCGATGGCATAGTACCCACAACCGATGTCGTCATCAGCAAAGCTTTCTATCTCGAATCCATGCTCGCCGACCACGGCGAAGAGGATTGATTTTCTATAATTAGCAGGTACTAATCAATAGTTCTCGGCCTTGAGCTGGAAATAGGCCTTCTCGTGGTTGCAGACAGGGCACACCTCGGGAGCTTTCTTGCCAACAACGATGTGTCCGCAGTTGGAGCACTGCCATATCATGTCTCCGTCGCGACTGAAGATGATGCCTTCCTCTATGTTCTTCAGCAGGCGGCGATAACGCTCTTCATGCTCCTTCTCGATGGCACCAACCATCTCAAACTTGGCAGCAATCTCGTTGAAGCCCTCTTCACGGGCCTCACGGGCCATGCGGGCATACATGTCAGTCCACTCCTGGTTCTCACCAGCAGCAGCGTCAAGCAGATTGTCAGTGGTGGTGGGTATCGCACCACCGTGCAGGTACTTGAACCATATCTCAGCATGCTCTTTCTCATTCTTGGCAGTCTCTTCGAAGATGCTGGAAATCTGCACATAGCCATCCTTCTTAGCTTTAGAGGCATAGTAGGTGTATTTGTTGCGTGCCATGCTCTCGCCAGCAAATGCTTCCATGAGGTTCTTCTCTGTCTTGGTTCCTTTCAGGTCTTTCATTGTCGTTATCTTTTATAGGTTAATAATTTAGGTTGTATAACGTCATAATTAACTATTTATTGCCCTTAACAGGACATGTCTGAAAAATTATTGCTGTATTTCGGATTTTTATCTCTTCCGTCTTTATCGGCACAATAAAAGGAGAATTATCGTGTTATGTTAATACAAGCGAAACATACCATGATTCTCAATACCGGTGGACGGACTGATACGGTGCAGTACTACAGCGAGTGGCTACTGCGCCGTTTCCGCGAAGGCTATGTACTCTCGCGCAATCCGTTGTTCCCCAACAGCGTGAACCGCATCGAACTAGACCCCGCCACTATCGACGTGGTGGTCTTCTGCTCTAAAGATTACAGTCCTATCCTGCCTCACCTGCATGAAATCAGCGACCGCTTCAACTGTTATTACCACTATACCATCACTGCCTATGGGACTGATATAGAGCCACGTGTACCCTCTATCGAACAGAGCATCGAGACCTGCCGACAACTGTCGGAAATGGTTGGACGAGAAAAGATTGCATGGCGATACGATCCCGTTCTGCTGACGGAGAAGTACACCATCGAGCAGCACATGGAGACCTTTAACCGCATAGCAACAGCACTGGCTCCTTACGTCAGCCGCTGCATCTTCAGCTTTGTGGAAATGTACAAGAAACTGGAATACAACATGCCGGAACTGAACGCTATCACGCCGGAACAACGCCTAGTGCTAGCAAAAGAGATGGGAGCTATAGCCAAGAAGCATGACCTGCATCTACAGACATGCGGGACGGCAGAGCACTACGAGCAGTTCGGCATCGAGCATAGCGGATGCATGACAACACAGATATTCCACGACGCCCTCGGTATCAACTTCCGACAAACAGCACATAAAGGCAATCGCACCGGCTGCGGCTGCATGGAGAGTCGCGGACTGGGCGACTACGACTCTTGCCCAAATGGATGCCGCTACTGTTACGCTAACCGCGACCACGCCCGCGCTTTGCGCAACTACGCTGAACACGACCCTACATCTCCCCTACTACTTGGTCACCTGAAGCCAACCGATACAATAAAACCCGCCAGACAGACAAGCCTCCTCTCTCATGAGTTGACATTACTGTAGCCATAATCCCTACCTAATTATTTTTTTATTTTTCTAAAAATAAAAATTATTTCACCATTTTGCAAAAAAGTTAGTATTTTTGCACTTCAATTCAAGACAATTATTAACCCTAAAACAAGAAAAAACAATATGAGTAAGAAATTTATCTGCCCTGTGTGCGGTTACGTATACGAGGGCGACGAAATGCCAGAAAAATGCCCCATTTGCGGCAAACCAATGCAAGAAGTGAAAGAGGATATCAAAACCTGGGCTGCCGAACATATCGTAGGCGTTGCTAAAGATGCTCCTGAGGATATCAAGATGGACCTCCGCGCCAACTTCGAAGGAGAATGCAAAGAAGTAGGTATGTACTTGGCTATGGCACGTGTAGCCCACCGCGAAGGCTACCCGGAAATCGGTCTCTACTGGGAAAAAGCCGCTTACGAGGAAGCTGAACACGCTGCCAAATTCGCCGAACTGCTGGGCGAGGTGCTGACCGACAGCACCGCCGAGAACCTGAAAATGCGAGTCGATGCCGAATACGGTGCCACCGCTGGCAAAACCGACCTAGCTAAACGAGCCAAAGCTCTTAATCTCGACGCTATTCACGACACAGTCCACGAAATGGCACGCGACGAGGCCCGACACGGCAAAGCCCTGGAAGGACTGCTGAACCGCTATTTCAAGAAGTAAGACAACACTCCTAACTACAAAGAAAACAGAGTCCATTTAGGACTCTGTTTTCTTTTTTGTGACCCTGCTGCGATTCGAACGCAGGACCTACTGCTTAGAAGGCAGTTGCTCTATCCAGCTGAGCTACGGGGCCTCTGCTCCGTCGGGATGCCCAGATTCGAACTGGGGGTCTCCTGCTCCCAAAGCAGGCGCGATAACCGGACTACGCTACATCCCGCTGAGATGTCTGACTTACATCTCGTTTCTTGTCACAAAAAAACGCCTCTCTTCAGGGGCGCTTTTGGCGGAGAAGGGGGGATTCGAACCCCCGGTACCCTAATCGAGTACGACAGTTTAGCAAACTGTTGGTTTCAGCCACTCACCCACCTCTCCGTGGTCAATGTTGAATTCTCATTCCCGCTTAGCGAAATAATGTTTCTAAACCCATTGAAATCGACTGCAAAAGTACTAACTTTTTTTTATCTGACAAATTTTTTTTTAATTTAAACAACTCTACTCTCTCCCCTGCTTGGATTATTTATTAATTTATAGACATTTACCGATGCCGCAAATGTGTTGGGGTTTCTTGTTTACTATGCAAGAATCCTTTTCTTTCGGATACTTGATATCACGATATTTTCAAAATTACACTGCGTTTTTTGACTCATCTATTTCTTCTTTGCCTGATTTGCTACACTCTGCATCTTGGCAGCAATAACACCAGGGTCACCAATCATCTTGTCCTCAATAAGATTCATCTTATCATCGAAAGTGAAAACATAAGGTACTGCTGTGGGTATGTTGAACTTTATGATTTCCTCGTTCGTCATTCCGCGCAACTCCTTGACAATGCCTCTCAAACTGTTGCCATGAGCTACAACCATTACTGTGTCGTAACGCTCAAACGACTTCAGTATGACATCTTTATAATATGGCATAAGTCTAGCTATGGTGTCTTTCAGCGATTCTGTCAATGGTATCTCACTGTCGCTCAATTCAGCATAACGCGAATCCATACGTGGACTGCGCTCATCATGTATATCGAGTGCCGGCGGCTGCACATCGTAACTACGACGCCACAACAGCACTTGATCGTCACCATACTTGGACGCAGTGTCGGCCTTGTTAAGACCTTGGATGGCTCCATAACTCTTCTCGTTCAATCGCCAACTCTTTTCTACAGGCAACCAGTCCATATCCATGGCATCCAGTATCTTGTTCAATGTACGGACAGCACGTTTCAAATATGATGTGTAACACATCTGCGGACGAAAACCTTCTTTCTTGAGCAACAAACCGGCATCAAAAGCTTCTTGACGACCAAAATCAGTCAAGTCTACATCTGTCCAACCGGTGAATAAATTCAATTTGTTCCATTCGCTCTCGCCATGACGAACCAAAATAAGCTGTTTCATTTTACTATGATTTTTTCTTCCTTTTTCAAAATAACGTGTTTGTTGAACTTTTCCTTATAACCCATTACACACATCACTACACCCAGCAAGATAAATGGCAAACTGAGCCACTGACCCATATCAAGAAACATGCCCTTCTCGAAAGCCACCTGCTCTTCCTTGACAAACTCAATGAGAAAGCGTACTCCAAAAAGCGCTATCAACCACCACCCAAACAACACCCCGGGTCGCAACTTGCCGTCTTTTCGAAGATAAACAACGTATGACACAATGAAAATAAGCAAATAACTTAACGACTCGTATAACTGGGTGGGATGCTTGGGAACGGTTTCATTATTTCGCTCAAAAATGAATCCCCATGGTAAAGTGGTTTCCACACCGTATATCTCACTATTGAAGAGGTTCCCCAATCGTATAAACGCTCCTCCTAATGCTATGACAATAACCATACGGTCAACTATCCAGACTGGATTCATCCTGTACTTTCGGAAATAAAGCCACATCGCCACGATTATAGCTATGGCAGCTCCATGACTGGCCAACCCTTCATAACCGGTGAAACGCCATCCGGTGGAAGTACGTCCGAACGGAAGGATTATCTCTATCCAATGATCTTTGGTAAGATAGTACCCCGGCTCATAAAAAAGACAATGACCAAGACGTGCCCCTACAAGTACCGCAACAAACATGTATATCAGCAACGACTCCAAGTATTTTGAATCGACATTCTCGCGCTTGAACATACGTGATACTATGTAATATCCTAACAAAAAAGCCAATAAAAATCCTAAGGAGTACCAACGAACGCCGAAACTACCAATATGGAAAATAATGGGATCGGCATTCCAATGAACCACAAGAAGTTGAGCTGCTAACATAATGATGTTGTATTATGGAACAGATAGTTGTTATTTGGCGTAATTCACCGCCCGGGTTTCTCGTATAACGGTGACCTTGATTTGACCGGGATAGGTCATCTCACTCTGAATCTGACGCGAAAGGTCGTAGCTGAGTTTGTTGGCTTCAATGTCGCTAACCTTGTCTGCTCCAACAATGACACGCAGTTCACGACCGGCCTGAATAGCGTAAGTCTTCACAACTCCGGGATAGGTCATTGCCATCTCTTCGAGTTTGTTAAGACGGTTGATATAGGCCTCTACAACCTCGCGACGTGCACCCGGACGTGCACCGCTTATTGCATCGCAAACTTGGATTATCGGCGACAATAGACTTGTCATCTCTATCTCGTCATGATGTGCACCGATGGCATTGCATACATCCGGATGCTCCTTGTATTTCTCCGCCAACTTCATGCCATGTATTGCATGCGGCAAATCGGGTTCATTCTCAGGAACCTTGCCAATGTCATGGAGCAATCCGGCACGCTTTGCCAATTTGGGATTCAAACCCAGTTCGGCTGCCATCGTAGCGGCAAGATTGGCAACCTCACGACTGTGCTGCAGTAGGTTCTGTCCGTACGACGAACGGTACTTCATCCTTCCTACCATGCGCATAAGCTCATGGTTCATGTTGAGTATACCCAAGTCTATACAGGTACGCTTGCCCACTTCCACTATCTCCTGTTCTATCTGTTTACGTGTCTTTGCCACAACTTCCTCAATACGTGCAGGATGTATGCGCCCGTCGGTAACCAACTTATGTAACGACAGACGTGCTATCTCACGGCGGATTGGGTCGAACCCAGAAATGATGATGGCATCCGGCGAATCATCAATAATAATCTCCACTCCTGTCAACGACTCCAGTGTACGTATATTGCGCCCTTCGCGTCCGATAATACGACCCTTTACCTCCTCGTTTTCAAGATTGAAGACACTAACCGTATTTTCGATAGCATGCTCGGTAGCTGTACGTTGAATAGACTGAATCACTATCTTCTTGGCTTCCTCGTTGGCAGTCATCTTGGCCTCTTCCACTATATCCATAATGGCATTCGAGGCTTCGGCTTTAGCTTCGTCGGTCATCATTTCGACCAACTGTTGCTTTGCTTCTTCTGCCGAGAGTCCCGCTATATGTTCCAACTTCTCAATGCTCTGCTTGTAGATTTTTTCAGTGTCCGCCTTGCGTTTGTTCAGAACCTCTATCTGGCTGTTAAGGTTGTCGCTTGCCACCTTGAGTTCGCTGCTCTTTTTCTGAAGATCCTCTATTTTTTGGGTAAGCGACTGTTCTCTTTGTTTTAGCTTCTGTTCTGCTTGCTGCAATTTGTTGTTGCGATCACTTACCTGTTTCTCATACTCTCCCTTCATCTGCAAGTATTTCTCCTTTGCCTGGAGGATTTTGTCTTTCTTTATCACTTCGCCCTTTTCTTCGGCATCTTTTAGCACTTGCTGGCTCTTGGCCAAAAGTTTGTTTCTTAGGATTGTTGTCGTGGCAGCAATACCTACACCTAAACCAACTAACAATCCAATTACAATCGGTATTATATACATGTTTTGATAAGATTTGATGTTGGAATGCGCTGTCGATGGATAGAACAGCAGTAAAAAAACCTGCACCTCTTCCCGCCGGGAGTTATGGTAAACTCTGGCATGATAGGATTTGAGCGCCGGGTGTCTCAGCTTTTTTGCATATCAATCACCATTTGCATGGCAATTATGCTAACCTACCCACCCATGAGCAAACTCGGTTTGTATATAGTGTTGAGTTTACAAACTGTTTTGGGTCGGGTGCAGGCTACGGTCTAAAACAGAATCAATTTCCGTCAGTTTCTCTATCAGTTCTGTATCTTTGTATTTCAGACTTTCCTTTGTTTTTATCAATTCTGTCACTTGCGTAAGTGCCACCATAGCCAACAAATCCTGAGGATCTCGCGGACCATATTGTTTCTTGAACAATCTGGCCTGACTGTCTATCAAGGCAGCTGCTTCTCGAAGGTGGCTCTCTTCTTGCTCTGCTATCGTCAACTTATAGTTGCGTTCTAATATCTTAACTGTCGCCGATATATTATCCATTCACTTGCGTCAATAATGACAGACTTTTATCAATATTCCGGATCAACTGATTGATCTTGAGTTTTATTTCTGCTGAATCGCCCTTCTGTACAAGCGTATTCCTAAGTTTTAAAATTTGTGTTTCTTCTTTATATTTATCTATTGTTTTTTCTTGATTCTTAATTAATTCCGTTAATTCTTCTTTAACTTCTGTCAACTTCAAAACCTCTGCTTTCAGCTGCGTATTTTCGTCTGTCAACTTGCGGATTTTGTATTCAATCCCGCTCAGCATGGTCTCGTAATCGAACATTGGTTTTCATTTTTTTAGCGGCTGCAAAGTTACAAACTTTTTGTCAATGAAAAAAATAATTTTTTTCTTTGCTTTAAACCAACTCTGGCTTTACATTGCCAATCAGCAATTTAACACATCTGCCTCCCCTTGAGGATATTTGCGTTTTTGCTTTTATATCATGAATGCCATGCCAATCTCTATTACATATTGAGGATATGCCCCATTCTATCTTGCTTGGTCTTCATATAACGCTCATTGTATTTGTTCGGCTTTATCACTATCGGCACTGTCTCCACTATCTCAAGTCCATAACCTTCAAGCCCGCTCCGCTTTACGGGATTGTTGGTAATCAGACGCATCTTCTTGACTCCCAGATGACGAAGAATCTGTGCCCCTATACCATAATCACGCTCATCGGCCTTGAACCCCAATTTCAAATTTGCATCGACTGTGTCAAAGCCTTGCTCTTGCAAATGATAAGCCTTCAGCTTGTTGACCAAACCTATGCCTCGGCCCTCCTGACTCATATATAAAATCAAACCTTTGCCTTCTTTCTCGACCATCTGCATGGCACGATGCAACTGATGACCGCAATCGCATTTGCATGAACCGAAGATATCACCGGTGGCACAACTAGAGTGTACTCTGACCATGACAGGTTCGTCATCGCTCCACTCTCCCTTTTTTAACGCTAAATGGGTGGCACCGTTATCAAGCTGAGTGTAAGCAATGAGTTGGAAATTACCCCACTCGGTAGGCAGAAATACCTCTTCTTCTTTACGAATCATCGTCTCATGGGCAACACGATAAGATATAAGATCTTTGATGGTGATTATTTTAAGATCAAACTTTTGTGCCACCTCCTGCAGTTGCGGCATACGTGCCATTGTACCGTCATCATTTATTATCTCTATCAGTGCTCCCACGGGCTTCAATCCGGCAAGACGAGCCAAATCAACAGCAGCTTCTGTGTGACCGGCACGCACTAATACTCCACCATTCCGAGCACGAAGAGGGTTGATATGTCCTGGACGACCCAAGTCCTCCGCTTTGGTGTCATCATCGGCCAACGCTTTGATAGTCATGGCTCTGTCGTACATACTCACCCCTGTGGTACAGCCATGTCCCAAAAGGTCGACCGTGACGGTGAACGGTGTCCCTAACAATGAGGTATTGTCATGAACTTGCATGTCAAGGTTGAGCTGATGACATCGTTCTTCAGTGACCGGCACACACAGGACTCCACGCCCGTTTTTTAGCATGAAATTGACCTTTTCTGGAGTTATTTTTTCTGCCGCAATAATAAAATCTCCTTCGTTTTCACGATCTTCGTCATCAACTACAATAATAAATTTACCATCCTTGAAATCCTCTATTGCTTCTTCTATTGTATTGAGTTTAAAATCCATATCTGACAAATAACAGTTTTATTTATGTGTTTTTGCAACTTGCAAAGATAATAAAAAACTAGATTTGTTATATAACTATCGCGAGCTGACTCCGTCTAAGGCCTAAACTAAGGCTTACGGATTGACTATTCAGACAGTTCCTAGAGATACACTTGCAAATATTTTTTTTACAAAATACTAATTTCCCGTCGGAAACGTTACGACATACAAACATAAACGTTAATGCACTCTATATTATGAAAACAAAAGGTTTCGCTTCTCTTTTCTGTGCTGCAGCTCTTTGCGGTGCAATAATTCTTATCAGCTGCAATTCTGATGACGGCGTAATGTCTAAAAACGATGGCATTTACTCCATTAACACTACAACCCTCTCGCAAGATGTAAAAGGATTCAACGGACCAACGCCTCTTATTATCTCAGTGAAAGAAGACAAAATTGTAAAAGTCGAAGCTCTTGAAAACACCGAGACTCCACGCTTTTTCGAGCACTTAATCAATAACGGGCTGCTTGAAAAATGGAATGGCATGACAGTCGACGAGGCTCTAAACTCGTCTGTTGATGTCGTCTCAGGTGCTACGTTTTCTTCAAATGCAGTAATAGAAAATGTACGCCTCGGACTGATATACTATAAAGAACACAAATAGACATCGTAACGAGCAATATCAAAAAAAACGCCCGATACGATGTCTGTTTATGTGCCAACTCTGATGGTTGGATGATTTTTATTTCTCTTCTATGACAGCACCGTGGTCATTGACAATAAGGCCATAGTACCATTTTGGATACTCCGGCATATTAGGCATTTCACTTCCACCGTATTCGGTTACTTTGAAATGTCCGTTTTCTTCTTTCTTGATATTACCGTCAATGTATTTTACAAGCAGGTATTGGTCTAAACGGTTCCACTCAGCCATCATTTTGTCGGCTTGACGGTTTGAGAAATCGTTGAGTAACGTCGTTAGTTCACTTTCTGTTGCCTCTTTCACACGAGCATCAAAACGTTCAACATCCGCAATATAACCTTTCTCGAGGCTATTCTGCACTTTCTGAACGTCTACAATCATATCTTTGTAACGGCTGTAAACAAAATTGGTAACTCTGTTGAACAGCCAGAACGCTGATGTAGGACTATAGGTAACCATGTTGCCATTGCCTTCACGGAAACAAAGCGGAATATCGGTGATACCGCAATACATGGGACAATAAACTGTCGAATACGTATCATCGACCCCAAACCAAATAATGCCGCCAACCTTGCGAGGCAACCAACCACGACATTGAGCGACAAAACTGAAGCCGGTCTGCTGGGTCGAAGTGGCACGCTCATGAATGTAGGTCTTACCATCATAATTCCAATTCATCGGACGCCAACGATAAGGACATGTAAAAGGACCGGCTCCCACATCCTTGGTCATATCCATCGGAGTCCCTTCAAAATGGTCTCGCATCAAATTCATCACCTCATGAACATCTACTTTGTGATCTGGTTTTATCCAAAGAGGCATCCGCTCGGCTGTGGGGTCACCCATAATGTATTTCTCATAACGATTCATGCCTTTAGCTACACGGTTGAACATGGCATATACACGAGCATCGCAGGCACGGATACCGCTGAAGGTAAGTGGAGCGTATGTGTCAGTGAAACTGAAGTCAGCATCGGTGCCGTCATACCAACCGCATGCACGGGCAAAAGTAATGACATCACTGCTATATACACATTCCACCTCCGGCTCGAAAACATAGTCGATATGCGTACTGCTTATCGTTGTATGCAGTCCTTTACCTTTAGCCTTGTTCCATTTCTTGCCTTCCTGCGGGAATTGTGTGATGCGGGCTTGATTGGCGTGACCGCAAACATAGCCGTCAGGAACACGGCGAGCAACCCATACAGCTCCATCTGTATAGTTATATTTCAGTTTCTTGGCAATATCGGATTTTACAAGCCCGGGGCGTTTCCCGATAAGCTCGAAAATCCACACTTCATCCGGATCACAAATAGAGAAACTCTCCCCTTCGCTATGATAGGGATAGTCTTTAAGAAAACCAGCAAGTACAGCAATGGCCTCACGTGCGTTGCGTGCACGCTGCAAAGTCAGATAAATGAGCGAACCATAGTCTATACCACCTTCTATCTCATGTGCCAACTCTTCGCGTCCTCCGTATGTGGTCTCGCCTATGGCCAACTGATATTCATTGATGTTACCCACCACACTGTAAGTCTGTGATACCTGAGGTATCTTGATGAGAGGTTTCCCACTATCCCAATCCACCACTTGAAATAGCGTTCCAGCCGGATAGCTGGCGGCCTTACGGTAATAAAGCTCCCCATAAAGCACATGGCTGTCTGCAGCGTATGTTATCATTGTCGAACCGTCTTTGGTGGCTCCTTTGGTGAAAAGAAAATTGGTACACGCTGTGGATGCGTTTATCACCATCATCGCGGCCAAAAGTATTGCCGCGGAAATAAGTTTACTAATTCTCATAATGTTTTATATTGTTGATAATTAAAATTTTTATCGACTAATTTTTTGTTTTCAAACTCTTCTCTCTCTAACAGATGCTGAATCTTCCGATTGCCGGCAGCATGACGCAACGCCTGTGCATACATTACATTGTGCATATCGGTACCCAAAAATTCTGTCCATCCGGCCTCAATATAATCAAACGCCTTTTTACATGAATCTTCTCCGTAAAACCCGTCAAGCGACAGTATATTAATCTGAAAATAAACACCTTGCTCCTTTAACTGTTCCATCTCTTTGCTGTGGACATTGAAGTATGGATAACGCTCCGGATGAGCAAGTATTATATCATAATCATCTAACAACAGACTGTATATGACCTTGTCAAAACCTTTGGATGCCATATGAAGCGGCAACTCCACAAGAAGTAAGCCCTTATTTGATTCTCGCTTCTCGTCAGCAAATCGCGTGACAAGCATATCGCCTTTTTCAATATAGTTTTGAAATCCGTCATCAATCCTATATTCTCCCGATATGTTTTTTATCATCGGAAGATTCATGCTTCCCCTGTAAGAATCCACTTCTTCCTGAAATTTTCTGTATCGCTCTTGAATATCTTTCTCCTGATTTGGAAAACGAGGATAGCAATAGTGCGGCGTTAATCGAATCTCATCAAAGCCAACCTCTTTCATGACTTGCATTACATCAAGCGACTCTTCCAGCGATTTGCTTCCATCATCGACTTGTGGCAGCAAATGGCAATGCATATCAGTCACAAGTGGTGCAAATGTAGGCGGTGTCTTTTTATGTCTGAACAATCCCATACTGGTTAACGAGACTCAACTGTTTATTCTTGTTATTCTTGCACCCAGTGCATTCAACCGTAAATCAATGTCCTGATAACCTCTGTCGATCTGCTCTATGTTGTCTATACGGCTAATCCCCTGGGCTGCCATGGAGGCAATGAGAAGTGCCACACCTGCTCTTATGTCGGGCGATGTCATGTGTACGCCTCGCAACGGATGTTCACGAGCTAATCCGATGACTGTAGCCCTGTGCGGATCGCAGAGGATAATCTGGGCTCCCATCTCTATAAGCTTGTCTACAAAAAACAATCTGCTCTCAAACATTTTCTGATGTATCAATACACTTCCCCTTGCCTGTATAGCTGTAACCAAGGCAATACTTATAAGGTCCGGCGTAAATCCGGGCCATGGAGCATCCGATATGGTGAGTATTGAACCATCCATGAAACGGTCTATCTCATACACCTCCTGTGACGGAATGTACAAATCATCCCCTTTCTGCCATATCTCTATTCCTAAACGACGGAAAATCTGCGGTATAAGCCCCAAATGCTGCATAGCCACTCCCTCTATCGTTATATCACTTTGCGTCATTGCCGCCATACCTATAAAACTACCTACTTCTATCATGTCGGGCAATAGACAATGATCGGTTCCTCTCAATTGCTCAACCCCATCAATTGTAAGCAAGTTACTGCGGACACCCGATATCTTAGCACCCATACGGTTAAGCATCTCGCAAAGCTGATAGATATATGGCTCACAGGCTGCATTCATTATCGTTGTACGACCTTTTGCCATAACTGAAGCCATGACAATATTGGCTGTTCCGGTAACACTTGCCTCGTCGAGCAACATGTAACATCCATTCATACCATCCGGCACTGTAAGTGAGTAACCGCCATAACTCGTAGCTCCATTGACTCTTTCAATCGATGGTACTCGCAAAATGAAGTCTTCAACTTTAGCACCAAGTTTTTCCAATCCGGTCAGATGCGTGTCAATTCTGCGACGACCTATTTTGTCTCCGCCTGGCTGCGGTATCACGGCTCTGCCGAACCGTGCCAGCAAAGGTCCTGCCAACATGATGCTTCCACGTAGACTCGACGCAAGAGCACAGAATTCTTGTGACCCTAACACCTCGAGGTTTATCTCGTCTGCCTGAAAAACAAATGAACGCCCTACCCCATTCCATTCTTGCTCACTAATCTTCACTCCGAGCAGTTTCAACAACTTTATCAAGTGATTCACATCCCTTATGTTTGGTATGTTGTCAATACGAACCGGCTCGGTAGTCAGCAAAACAGCACAAATAACCTGCAAAGCCTCGTTTTTGGCACCTTGTGGCTTTATCGTACCACTCAGTCTGCGACCACCCTCTATCTCAAATGTCGACATCTTTCTCTTGTTTTCAGGGATTCACTTATTCTTTTTCTTTTTCTTCTTGGTTCGTGGTGCCTCAACCGGTAAACTCGCTAAATTCACATCTATACTCTTCCCCTTCATTCTATCCTCAACACGACTGTCGTTAGAAATGTGCGACATCTGATTGATTATAATATCATCATCCGACAAGTCTCCATTCCACACCATATATACTCGCTTTGCCTGTTGTGCTATCAACGTTGACAATTCATCATATTCTTCACCGTCGGGCATCTCTTTCAACTTCTTCATCATCGATTCAAGATATACACCATAATGACGCTGACTGATACTACTGTCTTTGTATGGCAACCGCTCAACGGTTTCTTTTACGTCCTCTCTACTTCTGCTTTTCAACTCTTCCAGTTCTTCTACAGAAAATGGCCATGCTGAATCTAAACGGAATTCGGACAGTATCAACAAATGATCCCACAGTTTATGATACGATACACTGTCTTTTACTGACATTCCTGATACTAACCCCATGATGGTTACAAGCGCTTTGATAGCCTCATCTTTTTTCTCACCTTCCTCTAAATTGCTCACATAATCTATCATTTTAAGGACCGATCTTCCATACTCACGATAGCGCATATCACCCCTATTTATATTATACTCCATAGTCGTTACACCTCTAAATATTTTCTTGTTTGCTGTATTATTTCTGTCAAATGCCTTATTTATATAATTTATATAACGCTCCTAATTATATTTTATTGTTTCTTTACCTTCCCTTTTTCAAACAATGCCAGAAACTCATCCGGAACAGGTGTTTCAAGTCTTATATCCTCTCCTGTCACAGGATGACGGAAACATAGTTTGAAAGCATGCAGGGCAAGACGGCTGAGTGGTGACTTATCATCCTTATACCCATACATGGGGTCCTTGAGTAAAGGATGTCCCATTTCACGTGAATGAACCCTTATCTGATTGCGACGCCCGGTCTCAAGCTGAAACTGCATCATCGCATATCTCCCGTTATTATTTATGGTCTTGTAATGTGTCACTGCCAATTTTCCCCCGTTGTCAACAGGAGAAGATTCAACACAAAACTCTCCATCTGTCAGCCATGAACGAATAGTCCCCTCACTAGGATCCGGAACTCCCCACATCACTCCGACATAGGCTCGATCATATACCTGCTCTTTCCAGTTATGCTCCAGTATTCTTGCAATCTCTTTTGTCTTGGCTACAAGCAATAAGCCTGATGTATCGCGGTCTAACCGATGTACCACATGAGCCCTTTGACGGGAACGACGTTTCATGAAATAATCATTCATTTCACTGATTACAGTAATATCGTTAGGATTACCGCTGCTGCTCAATATCCCCACTGGTTTGTTGACCACCACAAGATGTCGATCCTCATATACTATTGGCATACGACCTCCCATCATTTTGTTCTTGTTTTCATCTCCCATTATCACCACCGTCATGCCTTTATAGAGAGGAAAATCGTATTGTGTGATATGACGTGACGCAATAACAACCCGATGAGCCAATATCTCTTTCTGTTTTGTACGACTGCTGTTAGGAAACGTTTTTTCTATCAACTCCAACAGTTTTATCGGCTCCGTTACTTCTATTTCTATTGTTTTCATCTGACGTGTTTAGGTCGTTATCTATTGTTTCGCGTGAAACACTATATTAACTATTTATTGGTCAATGTTTAATAAAATCACAAAATAAACAACTGTTTAGTATTTATCAACACTTTCTGATTCGTATAACCTCAACGTTTCATATCTGTTGCCGGACTTCTTTATGAATTTCAACATATCGTCTCTTGTTATCACCAACGACGCTCTGTTGTCATTTGGATGAAAACTAACCTTCTTTGCATTCAATAATTCTTCATCTATAAACAATATCACTTCATGATTAACGTCGTTGACCAAATTAAACAGACTGACTGAACCGGGATGAACACCAAGATATTTCATCATTCTCTCTTCTGAGGCAAATGACAACTTACCCTGATGAAGCTGCTTCTCTATACTATGAATATCCATATCATGATGACTGTCTAATATCACCAAATAATGTTTATTACCTTTATGATTACGAAAAAAAAGGTTTTTACATAACGTAGTACCCTCTCCACGATAAAAACGAGAAGCTATTTCTATCGTAGGAGCTTCCGGATGCTCATAGTAATCAAAACTTACCCCAAGTTTTTCAAGGAAATCGTATACCCTCTGCTGACCTATCATTTAATTATTCCTAATTCTTTTGACATCTCTAGCATGCGTACTATAGGCTTACTCGCCTTTTCAATCATATCTCGCTCAAGAATAATCTCCGGCTTTTCATCAAGTAGACACTTGTATAACTTTTCCAAGGTGTTTAACTTCATATACGAACACTCTTGACAACTGCAACCATCATTCCCGGTAATCGTAATAAACTCCTTTTCAGGATTGTTTCGACGCATCTCATACAAAATTCCAGGTTCTGTAGCAACAATAAACTGCCTCTTTTCTGATGACTTAATATAATTCAACATAGCCTTCGTCGAACCGATAAAGTCAGATACCGCAAGTACAGCTGAATTACATTCAGGATGGGCTATAACAGGAGCATCCGGATAATTCACTTTGAGTTTTAAAATATTTTCTGCCTCCATAGCATCGTGTACCACACATACTCCATTCCATAAAAGCATATTTCTACCAGTTTGCCTATTTATATACCCCCCAAGATTCTTGTCCGGTGCAAAAATTATCTTTTGTTCCTTTGGAAGAGCATTGATAAGTTTCTCTGCATTGCCGGAAGTGCATATTAAATCTGATTCCGCCTTTACCGATGCTGAACAATTGATATATGAAACAACTATATGCCCAGGATGTTCTTCTTTGAATTTTCTAAGATCATCACCAGTACAAGACTCAGCTAAAGAACAACTTGCATTAAGATCAGGCAAAAGTACCTTTCGACTTGGATTAAGAATTTTAGCCGTTTCCGCCATGAAATGTACACCACAGAACACAATAATGGAAGCATCTGTCCTTTGGGCCTCTTGCGCAAGCGCAAGACTATCGCCTACATAATCAGACAACTCTTGTATCTCGTCAATTTGATAGTAATGTCCCAAAATGACTGCATTTTTTTTCTTTTTTAGTCTGATAATTTCAGCCTTGAGATCTTCGAATTTCATATTATTAGTGTTTATCTAATACTGAGCAATATATATTGCTCAATATAACGTTTATTTTTTTGCAAATGTACATAATTTTTATGATTGGTTTATTTTACTAACCAAGAAAAATAATTAAAAGTCATTTAAAAATTATTTTTTCTTTTGTTTTATATATAGATGTTAATTTGTTCATAATTTGTTTTCCTTATTTTTTATCCTTTTTTATGAACTGTAATCAACAATTATATATTTATTTAATAGTTTCATTTTTTTATAAATACACTTTTATTAACTACTTGTTGATTATAAAATAAACATTATTTTTTCCTGTTCTTCTGGTTAAGAATTGTGAGTGTATCTATTCATAAATTCTCTTTTTTTTCACCTTTTTCAACAAGAAATTCCAATTCAAAACTAATTATTTTTTTTTAACATATTTATTATCGAATCATAAACAAATTATTGTTTATAAATTATTAAATTCTTTTAAACCATGATTATACAACAAATTGGTGATAATTTGTATAAATTCTCACGCTATCATTTTTTTATCTTCCTTAATTTAATAGTATATTTGCAGCAAATTTGAAAATCATGTCCGAAATAATACCAATTGCTTCTGATCATGCCGGTTTCCATCTGAAACAGGAGGTTATCAATTATTTAAATAATAAGAATTATCAAGTTATGGATTTTGGATGCTTTTCTGACGAAAGCGTCGATTATCCTGATTTTGCCCATAAGGTGGGGTCGACTGTTAATAAAGGTATTTATAAGAAAGGCATTGTTATATGCGGATCAGGAAATGGTGTGCAGATGACAGTGAACAAGTATCCTAATGTCCGTTGTGCCCTCTGCTGGAACGAAGAAATAGCCTCTCTCGCACGACAACATAACGATGCTAATATTATAGCTCTTCCTGCCCGTTTTATCAATAAGGATTTGGCCCTGAAAGAGGTTGAATTATTTCTCACGACTTTATTTGAAGGTGGACGTCATCAACGACGCGTTGATAAAATCAACAAATTGGTTCAATAATGAATAACGAATATTACCTTAATTTCTTGGATTCTTCGGAACAGTCAATCAAGAATCGCGGAGAATCGAATGTTATTCCTCCAATAAAGAATAATAGGTTATCTCAATTTATTGATAATAAGAACTTGTCTCAGTCAATGGCCTGTTCTCTCAGACGTTCACTTGACAATCTCGATAAGGAACTTAATGTATTTGAAAACAAATTTTTAAATAAATATAATTCCGTCTTTTGGGCATTAGATTATAATGATGTATTTGATACACTGAAAAAAATAATCAAGTCTCATAAGGGAAAATCTGTAAGGCTGCCAAACATAAACGTCTCTACCATTTTCAGAGAGCTGGGAATAAAATATTTTCTCCGTGATGAAAAAATCGAACTGTCAGAAGACGGTGATATCCAATTCTTCGTGGCTGATATGCTACTCCCGGATACAGGTAGCTTGCTATTGTTAAATCAATCAAACAAGATTTTCGAAAAACTGTTCAATAATAAGGTAAATGTTTTCTTTACCACTATCGACAGGGTGTTGAGCAATACTGCTTATTCGGAGTATTATCAGCTGATGTGTGAAGGAAACAATAGTGCTCCGCAACATGAAATGATTATTTTCAAAGGCTCTCCTAATTGTTCCAATTACCTTCTCATTATCGACAATCAACGTTCTTCTCTGTTGAAAGAAAAATCTCTTAGACAATCGCTATCCTGCACTCATTGCATGAAATGTAACGATGTCTGTCCGATAATGCTTACAATTGGTGAAGAACCGTACAACAACGTTTTTACAGGTCCAATAGCAAACATCACTCTCCCATTCCTCGAAACTATAGAATCATACAAACATCTGGTCTCTGCCTGCACTCTGTGCGGCAGATGTGAAGAGGTATGCCCCGTTGCAATGCCTATCAGACAGATGATACTGGATGAACGGAATCTTTTGTTCACAGAAGGCTTATTCGAAAAAAATCATTATAAGCAGTTATCAAAGCTAAGAAAATTCCTAACAAGCAGAAAAAAAATGAATAGGCCTCCTTTCTTAAAACACCTGTCATTGAAAAGCATTCTATCCTCAGATATAAAGAAATCAAGAGTATTACTGCCTTTTTGCAAAGATTCATTCAACAAGTCGTTCCAAAAAAATAATTAAAAATCAGATAAAAATAGACTTATAAAAGGGATATTATAGCGAATAGTCGGTCTAATGACCGATTTGCATTTAACCGTCAAGCCTAATTAGAGTTTTTAATACTAAAAAATTCGAGATAGCTTAACTTTAACCATTCCTAAACCAATGCACGACAATTTTTTTCTAAATGAACATGATTATAATCTGTTATTGCATGAATTAAGAGAGACTCCTCCTGAAAAAGAGGAACTAAAGCAGATTTTCATGTGCATTGATAATACTTCACTGAACGGCAGCGATACTCCTTCTTCTATCAGGTCTTTCTGCTATAATACGCTAGAAATGTGCCAGAAAACAAATATGTATGTAGCAGCGGTATGTGTTTATCCTATATTTGTGGAATTGGCAAAGCGTATTTTCGAAAACACGCCGGTTCGGGTGGCTTCTGTATCAGGTGGGTTCCCCTCAGGACAAACATCAATAAATGTCAAAAAGCAGGAAATTAGGTATGCTTTGGAACAGGGTGCCGATGAGATCGATTTTGTCATCAATCGCGGAGCGTTCCTTGAAGGGAATTATTCTGCCTTATGCGACGAGGTAGCCGCAGCAAAGGAATTATGTAGAGAAAAAATACTGAAGGTAATTCTTGAAACCGGAGAACTCTCCTCGCCTCAAAATATATATACTGCCTCTCTTCTGGCTCTCCACTCGGGTGCCGATATAATAAAGACCTCAACTGGCAAAATTGAAACCGGTGCAACACCGAAAGCAGCTTATGTGATGTTGTCGGCTATTAATGAATTTTACAAAAATAATAAAAAATATTCTGGTTTTAAAGCTGCCGGAGGGATTTCTTCAATACAAGATGCGTTGATGTACTATAGAATGACAAAAAAAATATTATATTATAAAAGCATTGATAGTCATAATTTTAGAATAGGAACAAGTAGACTGACAGCCGAGATATTAAAAAATTTAACAGAGCCGTAACCGTAATTTTAATTTTTTTTTTGTTACTTTGCATACTTAATCTTTATACAAATAATAAAATAAATACAAGGTAAAAGATATAGAAGTTTATGTGTTTGATAATTAAACTCTAATATTTTAACCTTCATTCTTTAAATATTTAACATTTACATAAGCAGTTTTAATGAAACCTTTACAGCAGAAATTAGCCCGTTATACAGCTCCTCAAGAAGTTAAGGCCAAGGGTGTTTATCCATACTTCAGAGAAATATCCAGCGACCAAGATACTGAGGTTCTCATGAACGGTAAAAAGGTATTGATGCTCGGCTCGAACAGTTATCTTGGACTTACAAATCATCCTAAAATCAAAGAAGCAGCTAAAGCTGCTATCGACAAATACGGTACCGGTTGTGCCGGCTCTCCTTTTTTAAACGGAACTCTCGATCTGCACCATAAACTTGAAGATATTCTTTGTGAATTCTTGGGTAAAGACGGAGTAATGCTCTTCTCTGCTGGTTTTCAAGCCAACTCTGGTGTCATCCCATGTGTGACAGGACGCGGCGACTATGTCATCTTCGATGAAATGGACCACGCATCCATCATCGAAGGTAAAAGAATCACTTTTGCAAATTCGCTGAAATATAAACACAACAATATTGAGGACCTGGAGCGTGTTTTACAACGCTGCCCAATCGATGCAGCTAAACTCGTCGTGACAGACGGCGTATTCAGCATGGAAGGCGATGTTGCAAAACTGCCGGAAATACAAAGCCTGTGTGACAAGTACCAAGCCACTCTCATGGTCGACGAGGCTCACGGCTTGGGAGTTTTTGGACACGAAGGAAGAGGCGTAACGGATAAATTCGGTTTACTCGACAAAACGGAACTTATTATGGGTACGTTTTCTAAATCGTTAGCCTCCATCGGTGGTTTTATCGCTGCCGACAAAGACACCGTAAATTGGATGAGACACAACGTACGGCCATATATTTTCACCGCCAGCATCCCCCCATCGGCAACAGCATCGGTCATCGCTGCAATCGAAATTATGCGTAGCGAACCGGAAAGACAGGAAAACCTTTGGAAAGTAGCACGCTATGCCCTAAATTCGTTCCGCGAAGCCGGATTCGAAATTGGTAATACAGAAACTCCAATCATACCTCTGTATGTACGCGACAACGATAAGACTTTTATGGTAACACGTATGCTTCTCGATGAAGGCGTATTCGTCAATCCGGTTATCTCACCTGCAGTTCCGCCGGAAGATACCTTAATCCGGTTGGCATGGATGGCAACACATACAAAAAAACATGTCGACTTTGCTGTCGACAAATGTGTCAAGTGCTTCAAGAAATTGGAATTACTTTAAAATAATGAAAAATATTATCATCAGCGAGGTCTCCTCACGCCGCGACCTTAACCGTTTTATCGCTTTCCCAAACAAACTTTTCAAAGCTGTCCCTACCTATGTGCCTCCTCTCAACAGAGATGAACGCGCCTTGCTGACCGATAAGAACCCGTCATTAGAACATTCAACGCTTAAGATGTTCCTTGCCACCATCGACGATAAGATAGTTGGCCGTGTGGCCGCAATAATCAATAAAAGGATAAATGAACACTGGAACAAAAAAGCCGTACGCTTCGGTTGGTTCGACTTTATAGAAGATTTTGACGTATGTAAATGCCTCTTCGATAAAGTTGTTGAATACGGAAAAAGTATGGGTATGACTGAAATCGAAGGCCCCTTTGGTTTTACTGATATGGATAAGGAATGCTGGGTAATTGATGGATTTGATGCACGACAGAATTTGAGTACTCTATACAACCCGCAGTATTACATCAAATTCATCGAACAACTTGACTGCCACATATTGTGCCGTTGGCAACAATACAAAATGCCGGCATCGCAACCGATTCCCGATAAGGTGGCCAGAATCAACCAACTCATACTGGAACGATATAATCTGAAACTGCTTCAATTCAAAAAACGTAAAGAAGTCTATCCATACGCTAGAAAATTCTTCTACACTCTTAATGAGTCATTTAAAGATCTGTACGATTTTGTCCCGATGACCGAAAAAGAGATAGATGTATATATAAAAGAATATTTCCCCTTTATTAATCTTGATTTTTGCAACTTCGTGGTAGACAAAGACGACAATTTGATTGCATTCGGTCTGAGCATCCCCAGCCTGACAGAAGCCTATCAGAAGGCTAACGGACATTTGTTCCCATTCGGCTGGTATCATTTGCTGCATGCCCTACATAAATATGACACTATCGACCTGCTGCTCAATGGGGTACACCCAGAATGGCAGAAACGAGGAGTCCACTCAATCTATTACGCAGAAATGAATAAGAATGCAATAAAAAACAAGGTTATTTGGGCCTACACTAATCCACAAATTATTGGTAACGAGGCTGAAAAAGTATGGGGTACGTATCAGACGGAACCCCTTATGACTCGCGCCGTATTCGGTAAAGCCATCTAAACTTTATAGTAGTTTCTTAAAATCGACACCATCCAGTTGCCAGGAACGATGTGTTTCAGTAGGACTGAGAGGCGTTGCTCTAGGTTAGCAACGACATAACGCAGTCGTGGACGACGAGAACAGATAATCTTTTCTATCTTTTTTGCCAGAAAATCCGGCTTCAGACCGCCGTTTTCTTCTTTTTCGATGAGTGACAACGAACGGGCAAAACTCTCCCCATAAGCGGAACTTTTTGCCGTTGCATCGGAATTCATCCGACGGGCAGTGAAATTTGTCGCAAAATCACCAGGCTCAACCATTGAAACTCTTATGCCAAAGCCTCTTACCTCTGCCGCTAAAGCTTCAGTGAATCCTTCTATCGCAAATTTTGATGCGGAATAAAAACCTTGATAGGGTAACCCCATGACTCCTCCTATCGAACTGAGATTGATTATCTGGCCTCCCCCCTGCCCTCTCATAATTGGTAATACCGCCTGGCAAACATTAACACAACCCCTGAAATTGGTCCCCATCTGAATGTCTATTTCTTCCTCAGTAGCCAATTCCAAAGCTCCCCCGATACCCATACCGGCATTGTTTACCACTACATCGATTCTACCACACTCTTCTATAATCTTGTATATCCCGCTCTCAACCGATTTCCAATCGCACACATCCATCACTATAAACCGTATCTTTTCGTGATGCAACTCTTTTCTGCTAGTACCATACACTGTATATCCATGATCTGCCAATCGTTCTGCTGTGGCCTTGCCAAATCCCGATGAAGCACCGGTAATCAATACTGTTTTGCTCATTTCAGATAGTTCTGATTAATCACTTAAACTTTTATAGTTTTAACCTTTTATGATGCAAAAATACAAAAAATATCAGAAACACTAAAATGACAATTAGGAATCTTTATCACACAATAAATTATATAGCTCATCGTTATCTAAAACCATGTCTGCTAATAATCGTATTATTGATAAACTGGATGAATTCATCCGCAAATACTACAAGAATCAGCTTCTCAAAGGGTTGTTTTTTACAGCAGCCTTGCTGCTAGTAATCTATATAACTATAGTCCTTCTGGAACATTTCGGCTGGTTCAGCATCGCTGTACGCACAGCCTTTTTCTGGCTTTTTATTGCAGCAATACTGACTATTGTTTCCGTCTATATTATCAGACCCTTGCTGAAAATGATGCGTCTAGGAGAATGTATCTCTTACGATGATGCCGCCGATATCATTGGTAGTCACTTCCCAGAAGTAAGCGACAAATTACTCAATTTGTTACAATTGCAACGCATGGGACAGGCTACAGAAAGCGAATTACTACAGGCTTCTATTGAACAAAAAACAGCACAACTCTCCCCTATCCCGTTCCTAAACGCCATAGATCTGCGAAAAAACTTAAAATATGCTAAATATGTGGGTATCCCTCTGGCATTCATAGTTATTATTCTGATTACCGCACCGTCGTTAATAACAGAGCCGTCAAAACGCATAATCAACCACTCTACTTTCTTCGAAAAACCTGCTCCATTCTCTTTTTTACTCGAAAACGACAACCTGCAGGCTTCGCAACAAGAAGATTTTCTTGTCAGAATGACTGTCGAAGGTGAGGAAATACCCAACGACGTCTCTATCCTTGTCGACGGTATAACTTATCGTATGCAAAAACTGGATAATGTCCACTATTCCTATCTTTTCAAGAATATTCAACACCCGCATGACTTCCAGTTCAACGCTGTAGGAATATCGTCCAGAATATATCATCTTGAAGTCTCTCCAAAGCCGGCAATAATGCATTTCCAAGCTCTCCTCTCCTACCCTGCCTACACCGGAAAAGCCCCGGAAACAGTGTCTAATGAAGGAGACCTCACATTACCCAAAGGTACGCGCATCGATTGGTTGTTCCAATCAAAAGATACAGATACATTACATTTCTTTACCGAAAAAATCAACTATTCCCTTGTCCCTAACGACAACGGACGCATAAGGACTTCACTACGTGCAATGTCCTCTTTTTCATATCTTTTCTTTGCCGAAAACAGCCACGTACTGTCTGACACTCTGCAATATAACATCTCTGTTGTCAATGATGCTTTCCCGATGATTGCCGTTATCCAGATGACGGACTCTCTTCTTACAGAACGACTATTCTTTAGAGGTCAGATTAAAGATGACTACGGCTTCTCAAAACTAGACTTTGTTGTTGAAAAATCGAACGTTTCCGACACTAATGTAAAAGAAAGAAATACCCTGTTCGTTGCCATAACAAAAGAAGCCTCGCAGGAATTCCACTACTCTGTAGATATGTCGCAATTTACACTCAATCCCGGCGACAATGTCAGATACTACTTCGAAGCATGGGATAACGATGGCGTAAATGGACCAAAATCAACTAAATCACAAATTTTCGATATTCAAGTGCCTACCGAGGAAGAAATAGATCAAATGATTAGTAAGAATTCTTCGGATATTCATCAGCAAGCGGATTTGTCAATCTCAGAATTAAAAAAATTACAGGAAGAGATTAATGAAATGATGCGTAAACTTGTTGACAAAAAAGAGCTTACATGGCAGGATAAAAAGCAAATAGAGGAACTGAAGAAGAAACAGGAGGAGGTGAGAGACAAACTGCAGCAGATGAGAGAGCAAATAAAGGAGAATAATAGACTTGAAGAGAAATACCGTGATAAGAGCGAACAAATTCTCGAAAAACAAAAGGAATTAGATCGTCTTTTTGACGAGGTCATGAACGAGGAAATCAAGGAGATGATGAAGGAAATGGAACGTCTTATGAACGAAGTCGATAAAAAGAAAGTGCAAGAGCAGCTCGAAAATATGAAACTGAAAAACGAGGACCTTGAGAAGCAAATCGATCAGAATATAGAACTACTCAAACGTCTGGAACTCGAAAAGAAAGTCGAGAATGCAGTCAACAAAGCAGAAGAATTGGCAAAAAAACAGGAGGAACTATCAAATAAACAAAAAGAAAGCAAAGATAATTTAAAAGAACAAAAACAATTGTCTGAACAGTTCCAACAACTAAAAAAAGATATTTACGATATCCAAAAGGACTATAAAAACCTTGAACAACCGGCAGATTTCAAGATTGATAAAGATTTGGAAACTAAAATAGAACAAAATCAACAAGATGCAGAAAACAAACTCTCGAAAGGTAAACAAAAAGATGCCTCCAAATCTCAAAAGACCGCCGCTGACAATTTGCAAAAACTGTCTGAACAACTAGCAGAAGCACAGATGGATGTGGAACAGCAAGACCTTGCCGAAGACTCGGAACAAATACGTAAACTCTTGAAGAATCTTGTTCAACTGTCCTTTAATCAGGAATCGCTTATCGGTTCACTCGGCTCGGTCAACGTCCAAGACCCCAAATATCGCCAGATTATTATTGATCAAAACCGCCTTAAAGACGATTTCCGCAATGTGGAAGACTCGCTACGAATGCTTGCCAAAAGACAAATAGCAGTCGCTGCAGTAGTCAATAAAGAAATTAGTGAAATCAATTCAAATATATCAAAATCCCTCTCTTCTCTTCATCAGTATAATCAATCAATTTATGGGAATTTCCGCAACACTACCCCTTCGAAGCCAATGCAGTATGCTATGACATCTTTCAACAACCTCTCGCTTGTTCTTGCCGAATCTCTTGACCAGATGCAAAACCAAATGCGCCAAAACCAACAGCAGAAAAAACAAGGAAATTGTAAACGACAAGGCATGAAGATGAAAAACAGCAACTGTAGCAACCCTGGCTCTGGAAAACCATCCCCTAAATCGATGAGACAAATGCAACAGGAGTTGAACAAACAACTCGAATCATTAAAAAAAGAACTCGAAAAACAAGGTAATAAACCAGGAGAACGTACCAAAATAGGTGAACGTAACTCTATGAGTTCTGAGTTCGCTAAAATGGCTGCACAACAAGAGCAAATACGTCGCATGATGCAAGAATACGGCCAGGAACTTAAACAACAAAGCGGCGGAGACCCAAAATTGGCTCGCGAAATCGACGAAATAACGCGGCAAATGGAACAAACGGAAACGGACTTGGTCAACAAAACAATAACTCGCCAAACCATTCAACGCCAACAACAAATACTTACCAGACTCCTACAACACGAAAAGGCAGAAATGCAGCGCGAAAAAGAAGATCGTCGTGAAAGCACCGAAGGAAAAGATGTATTTCAACCTTCACAAAACGACCTTGAACTATATAACCATTTGAAAGAAAAAAATATCGAGCTTTTCCATACCACTCCCCCATCACTGAATAATTATTACAAAAATAAAGTCAACGATTATTTCTTTAAATTTTAAAAAAAATCTGTGATTTTAAGAAATTTTATCTATCTTTGTAAATGAGATAGTTCGTTTTCATTGTTATGGAAAAACTTGTTATTCAGTCCGATATAAGCAATCTTGTCCAAGTTGAACGTTTCGTTAGTGCCGTCTGCGACTCATTTAACATCAACAATTATGCTGCCACTATCTCTATGTCACTCCTTCAGGCGGTAGAAAATGCTATCGTTCATGGAAATAAAAATGATGTTAATAAACAGGTCGCTATAGTATGCGATCGCAATAAAGGTGGAGTTTTTTTTACTGTCTCTGACCAGGGCGTCGGATTCGATTTCGAAAATTATGGTACAATTCCCGAACAAGAGGGTAGGGGTACCGGCATTTATATTATGAAAACATTATCCGATAAAATCACTTTTCAAGATAATGGCAGTACAATAAGATTGGATTTTATTATAAATGGCATTGAAGCTTCTCGCGCTCTTGAACGTGTTATGACTTTAAGAAATTACTATGCTCCAAGAACCGTTAACGCTTAATAGTACGGTTGCTCATTCCTTTTTGTCGTGTTTTTATTTAAACCCTATCTTCCGTCTTGAATTTATTTTTCTACGGAAAACGACGAATAAACCCTTATTCTTCAATGTAACTATCATAAAATCATATTATTATAGAGATTGTTGTCAGTGTCGGATTTTTAATCGATTTGGCTTTTTTAATCCACAACGCTATATGGCTATTCATTTTTTAAACCAAGATGTCAAGTTTACCCTAAAAAATAAGACTAAGATTCGTTATTGGATTTCTGCTGTAATTAATCAGCACAAAAAACAACTTGGAGTAATATCCTATCTCTTTTGCGACGATGAACATATTTATGATATCAATGTCTCTTTTTTAAAACACAATACCTATACAGATATAATTACATTTGACTATGTCGAAGGAGATACTGTCTCAGGCGATATTGTCATCAGTGTTGAAAGGGTTAAAGATAATGCTCGCTCACTAGGAGTTCCTTTTGAACAAGAACTTCATCGGGTCATTATACATGGAGTGCTTCATTTGCTCGGTTTTAAGGATAAAAATCCTAAAGATGCAGCTCTTATGCGTCGTAAGGAAGAAGAATGCTTGATTCTTTATGATAGATTGTCCGATTCGGTTTCACGTGAAACGATAATGGTATTAGTTTGAAAAATAATGCTTCACCTATGCAATTTGATTGTTTTGATGTTGTAGTTGTAGGTGCTGGTCATGCTGGCGCTGAAGCCGCCGCTGCCGCCGCCACATTAGGAAGCAAAACACTTCTCATTACCCAAAACCTTGACACAATATGCCAGATGTCATGCAACCCCGCTATGGGCGGAGTCGCCAAAGGACAGATAGTACGTGAAATCGACGCACTCGGTGGATGGTCTGGAATAGTTACAGACCTCTCTGCTATCCAGTTCCGGATGTTAAACCTCTCAAAAGGACCAGCTATGTGGAGCCCCCGTGCCCAATGCGACAAGGCGGCATTCTCTTATAATTGGAGACATGTTCTTGAAAACATAAAAAAACTCTCTCTCTGGCAAGACGAGGTGTCAAGTGTCATTATCGAAGATGGTACTGTGACAGGTGTCGTAACAAAAATGAATATCACTATCCCAACAAAAGCAGTAGTCCTTACTAATGGTACATTCTTAAACGGCAAAATCTTTATTGGCGAAACTGTTATACAAGGAGGTAGGATAGGGGAGAAGCCATCGACAGGACTCTCGGATAGTCTGAGAGAAGTCGGTTTTGAGGTCGCTAAACTCAAGACAGGAACACCGGTGCGTATAGACGGAAGAACCATAGACTTTAGTAAGTTGACTATTCAACTTGGTGACGATAATCCACAAAAATTCTCTTTCTTGCCATCATCTCTCCCTATTGTCAATCAGAAAGCTTGCTATCTTGCATATACTAACTTGAATACACATGATATATTACGTAAGGGCTTTAATAAGTCTCCACTCTTCACCGGACGCATTCAAGGCAAAGGACCTCGCTACTGCCCTTCTATTGAAGATAAAATAGAACGCTTTTCGGATAAAGATAGACATCAACTGTTTGTCGAACCAGAGGGGGCTAAAACAAATTCATATTATTTAAATGGATTCTCTTCTTCTCTGCCACTGGAAGTACAAGTCGAAGCATTGCACTCTATTAGCGGATTTGAAAATGCCTCAATCTATAAGCCTGGATATGCTATTGAATACGACTATTTCCCACCAACTCAACTGAAATATACATTGGAGACTAAATTGGTTGAAAATTTGTATTTTGCGGGACAAATCAATGGAACTACCGGCTATGAGGAAGCTGCATGCCAAGGTTTGATGGCAGGAATCAATGCTCATCTGAAACTTAAGGGCAAGCCTTATTTTGTTCTCGGTCGTAATCAAGCATATATTGGGGTCCTTATTGATGATTTAGTCTCTAAAGGAGTTAATGAACCATACCGTATGTTCACCTCACGAGCTGAATACCGAATATTATTGCGACAGGACAATGCCGATGTAAGGTTGACGCCTCTGTCGTTCGAGATGGGTTTAGCATCACAGGAACGCATCGAACGGGTGAACGACAAAATACGCTGTACTGATTCATTGATTGATTCTTTGGAACAGACACCTGCTTTCCCGTCTGAGGTAAATCCTTATTTAGAATCATGCAATTCTGCTCCTTTGTCGCAGAAAGTAAAGATGGCAAATCTTCTTTTGCGTCCAGAATTGTCGCTCTCTAATTTGACTGAAATGTCTAAGCAATTATCGGAATCGATTTCAATGGTACCGCCAACAATCCAAAGTGAAGTATGTGAATCGGCAGAAATCTTGATAAAATACAGCCGATATATTGAGAAGGAACGCGAGGTCGCAGAGAAGATATTAAAGTATGAAAACTTGCCACTGAAAGAGAATATGGATTATCGATCCATTTCGGCTCTTTCATTCGAGGCACGTGAGAAACTCTCCAAAATGCAACCAAAAACCATTGGTCAAGCATCTAGAATTAGTGGCGTGTCACCGGCCGATATTTCTGTATTGCTTATAGTGATGAATTGCTAAAACAAACACCATAAAGTCCATAGAACATGACTTTTGCGATGTAGGTTTTCTGTAATTAATATAGAGTGGTTGTTCCACGTGGAACAACCACTCTAAATCACATGGACCATGATGTTTACAGAATTATTTTGAGTAAATATTCTTTCGATTCTGGCCCTATATTGAATAGAAGGTCAAGGAAGCTGATATTGTAGTTGAAGGCCAATCTATCAGAGAATACTTGTTCGTAATAAGGACATCTGGGAAGCATTTCGGGATGTTTGTACGAGAACCTGTCGCGATAGTCACTTTCCTTACCATTAGGTCTTAAATAGGTATCGGTATAGTTTATCGCTACCTTCATTTTTAGTGTCGAAAAAAGATAATACAGCAATGCTTCGTTCAGTTCAATCAGATGGCTGTGCCTTTTCACAAGTATTCGCTCTATCCCGTCGCGATAATACAAAAAAAATGGGGAAGAACTGTAGGCCGATTCGATAGCACGCCAGTGCACAATATGCCACTTTTCAGCGTAGCTTATGCCTATATCTGATGTGCATGTGTGTGTCCCATTGGGACGCACAACGGGAACACTCAGCGTCAGCGGACCGTTGGCGGTAAGAATGACGGTTCGGTTGCGGTGGGTCTGCTTCGGGAAGGTCTCTCGCTGTTCAATGGTGATTTTTTCGGCTTGCACCATCGCTGCCATTAGTGCAATAGAAGGAAAGTATGCAGTTGGAAATAGGGTAGGGGTGTGGCTCATTTTCGGAATCAACGACCGTAGACAATAGCAAGCAATTCGTCGTCTTCAAAGAAGAAGTCGATATTACCTTCACCAAATGAAATGCGACGTTCGCCCCAGGCCTCCTCGTCGGCGTCCTGCTCGAAGTAGTTGTTCTTCACCATCAGCCGGACAATCTCTTTTTCGCCCATGTCGAAGATGTTTTCGCCGAATAGGGTGGCATCCTCGACCGAAATGTCGATGCATTCCAACACGGGGTTTTCGCCCTCGAAAAACAGCGTTATGCCGCCGTCCTCATAGTGCAGTATTGTGGTTGTCTCGTCGACTGCGTTTTCCATACACTCCACCTCGTCGGCGTTGCCCAGCAGCGCCACCACATCCTCTACCGGCATCCCGAAAGTGATGTTGCCAAGTCCTTTCTTTATGTTTATCGAATAGTCCATTTTCAAACTTTTTTGGTCCGTAGTTTTGGTTAGAATCAGATTACAAAGATACACCTTTTTTCGTTATCGGCAAAATTTTTATTCATACCTATTTGTTAAATGTTTGATAATTAATGATTAAGTGATAAATATTCCTTTTGTGACCAATCGCGATTGTTCTAATTTGACGCAGATCTCTGTCGGATAGTTGTCGCCGTATCAACCTGGCGGCGGCTGTTCTTTTTCACCCAACCTCCCAGGAGTCTCCGTGGCTTCTCCGCACCCTTTTTTTATAAAGTTATTAACAAACTCTGGTCAACTTCTACTACGGTAAAATATGGTAAAAATTTGGTAAGAGTTTGAGTGAACTTTGGTAAGAGGATAGTGTATGGGAATCAGGGAGTTGCGATAAGGCGTTTTTGGGGCTTTTGAAACGGAAGTTATTAACAATTTTGAATCGTGTTTTTCTTCCGTTTTTCTGTTTTTTTTGGGGTCACGGTTCGTCGTCTCTTATTTTTTCTTCAATGTCTGTAGTTTCGAAAAAAGTATAGGGGACGTCTAATTAAATATTATTGATTTTTAGCGATTTGTACTAAAATAGAGCTTTGTTTTTCAATTAAAATTTCCGCTTGGAGCAAATTGTTGGTGTTGAAAAC